>Ga0180437_10001460_pt1 | contig 40512 bp, 22 predicted proteins | sample SS_ome_4_FD_132410 | JGI IMG/M metagenome (GOLD analysis project Ga0180437, IMG submission 132410) | Hypersaline lake sediment archaeal communities from the Salton Sea, California, USA - SS_3_D_1 metaG | ecosystem: Environmental > Aquatic > Non-marine Saline and Alkaline > Hypersaline >...
CCGCGATCGTACGCGGCCCAGCTTCGCAACTGCGACTACTACCAGTGGCGTAATGAGCTGTCGTACCGAAGCCGCCGAAAGCGCGGCAGGCATCTACACCCAAACTAGCGCTGCCGTATTAGCGAGCTTGTCTCCAACTCGTATGATGCTGATTCGCCTCGCGTCGACGTTACGTTGCCGCGAGGTGCCATCACGGCCAAGTCGGAGGTGATTGTGCGCGACTATGGGCACGGCATGGACCAAGATGGCCTAGCCGATGAGTACCTTCCGATCGGCCGTAACCGGCGGGGCAAAGGAGCGAGCAACGTCAAGTCCAAGAGCGGGAAGCGTCGCGTGACGGGCCGAAAGGGACTCGGCAAACTCTCGCCTTTCGGCGTTGCCTCAGAGATGCAGGTAGCGACGTTCAGGGATGGCGAGTGCATCTGTTTGCGGTTGAGCTACGATGCAATGCTGAGGTGGGCAAACGAGCACAGCCGGGACCAGCCATACGAACCGGAACTCGTGTCAGAGCGCACCGGGGCGACGCAGGAGGAGGACGGTGTCGAGGTGAGGATCCGCGGCTTCCACAGGAAGAAGCCCATCAGTGAGGACATCGTGCGTAGAGGGCTGGCCCGCAGGCTGGATTTCATCGGCCCGGATTTCGTTGTTCGCGTAAATGGCACAGCTGTCCAGCCGGGGGACAGACAGACCCGTGACGCGTGCCCGGAGGGGTTTAGTTGGGACGTTACCGAAGTGCCTCAGGGCGGTGAGGCAAGCGATAGCAGCACAGTCAAGGGATGGCTGGGATTCGTCGAGCGCAGTTCGCAGGCCAATCGAGGCATAGACATCTTCGCAAGTCGTAAGGCCGTCGAATTGGGCAGCTTTTTCAACTACCCAAGCACGCATGCTCAGTTTGCCCGTGCGCACCTTGTTGGCGAGATACATGCGGATTTCCTAGACGGAGCAGAGGATCTTATCGCGACGGCCCGGAACTCGGTCGTATGGGAGTCTGAGGCGGGGCTGGCGCTGCAGGCGTGGGGCCACAAGACACTCAAGTGGGCGTTCGACAAGTGGGTCGAACTCCGGAAGCAGGAGAAGGAAACGAAGGTCATCAGGACTGCTGGCTTTGACAGATGGCTTGAGTCGCGGACCGACTCAGAGAGACGGGTGGCTGACCGAATGGTGCGGCTGTTGGTGGACGATCCGAACCTCGATCCCTCATCGGCTGCGCCGCTGCTTGAGATCGTCAAGAGCAGCGTGGAGACAGTTGCGTTCAGGGATCTCGTGGACGCCATCGAGAGCGATGACGTTACACCTTCCATGCTGCTACGCCTGTTTGACGAGTGGAGAGTCATCGAGGCGAGGGAGCATCTGAAGCTTGCGGATGGTCGTGTTGAAGCGATGGACAAGCTGCGCAGGTACATCGCCTCTGGCGCGTTGGAAGTACAGCAGATCCAGCCTCTGATCGAGGCACACCTTTGGCTGGTCGACCCTGCGTGGACAGAAGCGGACGGCCAGACGACGTATACCCAAATGCTCCGAAAGAGCAGGGCATGCGCTGAGCCAAAGGACTACGAGGATGTTGACCGTAGGCTCGACATCATGGGCGTACGGTGCGGCGGCGAGGTGTGTATCCTTGAACTCAAGAGACCCCAGAAGACGCTTTCGCGCCGCGACCTTGATCAGATCGAGAGATACGTCGATTGGGCCCGAACACAGTTCAGCGGCTCGGGCCCTGACGCTCCGAAGTTCATCAAGGGCTTGCTCGTTGTCGGCAAGCTCAGCACCTTGGGGGATGTTCAGCAGAAGCTGCAGCGGCTGGCAGGGGGAGACATCAGGGTGGAGACCTACGGGGACCTTCATGCGCGTGCCCGGGAGTACTACGAGCATGTCGAAAAGCAACTTGCAGCCATCGCGCCGGAGTATGTCCGACGCCGAAAGAGAAAGCTCGCTGGACCGCCCTCACAGGGCAAGGCGGCTCCTGCACGGCAGCCCTCCGACAGTGCCGGAGGCAGTCAGAGGACGCCTCAAGTGAAGCCCAAGAAGCGACGGCGGAAGCGCAGGCCGCGGTGAGGGATGACCTCTCGGAAGCAGAATCGTGACGTCATGACGCCCGAGCAGCGTCGAAAGGCGATGCGGAGTAATCGAGGGCGAACGGGGCCGGAGCGAGCGCTCGCATCGGCTTTGTGGCGAGAAGGGCTCCGTTACGTGACGGCGGCGGGGTACAGGCGACGCCACGGGAAGCGGCTCTTGGGCCAGCCGGACCTCATCTTCACGCGCAAGCGAGTCGTCATCTTCGTGGACGGATGCTTCTGGCACGGTTGCCGAGAATGCCGCAAAATGGACGATGATTACCCAAGCGAGTTCTGGCAGAGGAAGATCGCGGCAAATGTACAGCGAGACAGACGCGTCACCAAGCAGCTTCGACGAGACGGTTGGTCGGTGATTCGCGTGCCGGAACACGACGTTAGCACGAAGGCTTCACTGATGAGGACGGCCAAACGGCTGGCGAAGCGACTTCGGACTTGACGTGCTCTGCGCCAAAGCATGAACAGTAAGCGTTCTACGGCATCTTCGATCCGTGCTCTCAGGGCGTTCCTGAACCGCAGGCGACGCCACCCGTCGGCGAGTGCGCCGACAGCCGTGTCCCTCTTCTCGGGTGCGGGTCTCAGCGACATGGGGTATTGCCTCGCCGGTTTCCGTCTCGCTGTCCATGTCGAGTTGAAGACGGACAGGGCCGAGATCGGCCAGGCCAACTTCCCAGAGTCAACGTGGATCAGAGGTGACCTGCGGGTCTGTCACGAGAGAGTCGCCGAAGCTTACAGAGCACGCACGGACACGCGCTTGGCACTCCTGGCCGCCACGCCACCGTGTCAAGGGATGAGCAGCTCCAACCCAAGTCGGGGCAAGCGCAGCACACCGGAAGCCAGACGACACGCAGCTAGGAACGCTCTCATTCTGGAGGTAGTTCCAGTCGCCAAAGCTCTCGCACCTCGCGTGATCGTCTCCGAGAACGTGCGACAGATCCTAACGCTAGACACCGAAATCGACGGCGAGAAACTGCGCACTCTCGACCTCCTCGCCAGAATGCTCCCGGAATACCGCTTCTTTGAGACGGTCATTGACGTTGCCGACTATGGCGTCCCTCAGCGTCGTTATCGAGCCATCGTCGTTGGCGTGCACCAAGACGAGCCGTGGCTGGCCGAGATGGTCGAGCAAGGACGTAGGCCCTGGCCAAGGCCGACGCACTCGATGACTGGTGCGCCACGGCGTTCGCGCTGGGTCACTGTTCGGCAGTGGCTTGAGGGGATGGCTTATCCCCCGCTGAGTTCCCAAACGCTCGAAGCAGCGCGAGATGGGCATCCTTTGCACTTCGTGCCGCACTATGATCGGGATCGCTTCCTCCTGGTCAGCAGCATCCCGCCTCACACGGGCAAGAGCGCTTACGCCAACGACACCTGCCCCACCTGTGGAGCCCAGCCCGTTCCCGAGGGGCGGGCCGTCTGCCATGTCTGCCAGGAACCTATGCGCAACCGGCCCATCGTGGTAGAGCGCGGCGAGGCCAGGCTGATCAAGGGCTTTCGGTCGAGCTACCGACGAATGCCGTCGGACCAACCAGCCTCTACGGTCACCACTAATTCCAGCCACATTGGTAGCGACAATAAGATCCACCCGTGGGAGCATCGTGTCTTGAGCATCCTCGAGACTGCGGATCTGCAGACGGTGCCGAAGTTCTACGACTGGTCCCCGGCTTTGTCAAAGGGCAAGTCATACTTGGTCCGCAACGTGGTCGGTGAGGCATTCCCCACATACTTCGCCTTCCTGCACGGGCAGGTGCTTCGCGGCCTCCTTCTAGGTGCAAACCGGGCTTTTTCCCATTTGGCCCGGTCTGAGTGAGTTGGCCTGCCAGACTTCGACGGTGGAGGGGGCAGAGGGGGGAGAGGCACCCGCGCCTTCGGCTTCGGAGCCCGTCCCCGTCTACGTGAGCTCTTCCTGCGTGTCGAAGAGGCCCGACCTCTCGTTCCGCCCGAGCGGGACTTGGGATCAGGCGTTTCAGACGGGACGAGAGCGGAGATCAACGCGTCGACGGAACTGGGATTTGCGCGGGAAGGGAATCCGCAATCCTCCTTCGCCAAGGCTTCGGAAGACAAGTCCGCAATCCCCAATCCGCAGTCCGCAATCACTGCATCCCGAACATCTGCTCTTTCAGGTCGAGGTAGTAGAGGTAGTTCTCCTGCGGCACGTCGGGGGGGCAGCGGTGGTCGCAGAAGGGGATGTAGCCGCCGCGCTCGACCAGCGGGACCAGCGTCTCCATGTAGGCCTTGATCTCGTCGCGGCCGCGGGCCAGGACGATCTTGTCCACGCCGCCCATGATCCGCAGGTCCTTGCCGTACTCGTCGAACAGCTCGGCCGGGTGGGCGCAGGAGTTGACCTCGAAGGGGAACAGGCAGTTGATGCCGCCCTCCATCAGCAGCGGCAGGATCGGGCGGACGTCGCCGTCGCAGTCGGTGTACCACAGGTCGATGCCGACGGCGTCGAGCTTCGCGCGGATCCGCTTGTATCGCGGCATGACGACGTCTCGGAAGAAGCCGACCGACACGAGCGGGCCGCTGCGGAAGCAGATGTCCTCCCACCCGCTGGCGTAGTCGAAGTCGATCTGCCCGAGCAGTTGGTCCAGGGCGTGCTCGACGAGCCGGCAGGACGTCTCGACCATGTCCTCGACCATGTCCGGGTGATCGTGGCAGGCGTAGGCGAGGCCCTCGAACGTCAGCAGGTTGCGGACCCGCCCGATCATCGAGCCGCAGTCGATCCCGAGCGGGTAGTCGCGGTCGGCCGGGTGCCTGGCCCGGACGGCGTCGACGTCGATCGTCCGCACGGGGTCGTCGATGGCGAACCGCTCGGCCTTGACGCGCTGCCAGTCGTCGGGCGTGGCGATGCTGCTCTTGATGTAGTGCGGGATCGTGCTGTGGCCGTCGAGGGGCACCTCGGCGAGCAGGCCCTCGGCGTTGATGATCGTCTGCTGGGTCTCGGTCTGTTCGACGACCTTCTCCTCGAAGGCCGGGTGGATCCACGTGCGGCCGCCTGCCCCCGCGATGCGGTCGAAGCTGAAGTACACGTCGGCCTCGGCGTTGCTGGTCACGCCGGCCTCAACGAACATCGGCCAACTGTGGAAGTTCTCCTCCCAGTAGCCGAACTCCATGTTGAAGCAGCGGTCGACGGACTGGTAGTGCATCTGTCGGTTGAACCGCTCGCGGTCGGTCATGGCCGACTTCCATCTCGGGCGACAAGGCTCGACGGGCATCGTGAAAAGCTCCTTGCGTGTTGACGTCTCAAGCTCGGCGGTGCAATTACGAATGACGAAGTCCGAATGACGAATCAATGGCCAATCACGAATGACGAATGCTCAAGTGCCCGAATCCGCGCTTGCGCAGGCCTTCGTTCATTCGTCATTTGGCCTTCGACATTGGTTCGTCATTCGCGGTCTGGTCATTCGTCATTCTGAACTTGTTCAGCGCTACTGCACGACCAGTTGGTGCTCGGTCCGGCGGACGAGCTGGTGGCGGGCCCACGACTCGTCGGTGTCGGGGAAGTCCTCTCGGTAGTGGACGCCGCGGCTTTCGGTGCGGCGGAGGGCGCACTCGGCGACGAGGTAGGCGGCGGTGAGCATGTTCTGCGCCTCCCACCCGGCGGGGTCGAAGAACTCCTTGTCGAGCACGTATCGGCCCCAGAAGTTGACGATCTCGATCGTCTCGGTGAGCCTCTCGCCGCGGCGGGCGATGCCGACGTTGCGCCACATCACCGACCGCAGCGAGTTGCGGATGTCGCTGAGGTCCAGCGTGGTCCGCTCGGAGTGCGGGTTGGACCATTCGATCCGCCGCGCGGCGACCCGCTCGCCGTCGCCGGCCGCCTCCCGGCCGGCCACCTGCCCGCAGCGGGCGCCGAAGACCAGCGCCTCGGTCAGGCTGTTGCTCGCCAGCCGGTTCGCCCCGTGCAGCCCCGTGCAGGCCGCCTCGCCGCACGCCAGCAGGCCCGGCAGCGTCGTCCGCCCGTCCATCTCCACCCTCACCCCGCCGATCATGTAGTGGGCGGCCGGGTGAACCGGCAGGAGGTCCTCGCCCGGTTCGATGCCGAACTCCCGGCACTGGGCGGCGATCTGGGGGAAGCGTTTGGCGAACGCGTCGGCGCCCATGTGGCGGACGTCGAGGAAGACGTTGGTCGCGTCGGTCCGGGCCATCTGCCGGAGGATGGCGCGGCTGACGATGTCGCGCGGGGCCAGCTCGGCCATCTTGTCGTACTCGGGCATGAAGCGGTGCCCGTCCCGGTCGACGAGGGCCGCGCCCTCGCCTCGGACGGCCTCGGAGATCAGGCTGCGGGTCGCGCCGGCGACGTAGAGCGTCGTCGGGTGGAACTGCATCATCTCGACGTCGGCGAGGGTCGCCCCGGCGCGGAAGGCGATGGCCAGCGCGTCGGCGGTCGCGACGGCGGGGTTGGTGGTCTCCCGCCAGAGCACGCCGGCCCCGCCGGCGGCGAGGATCGTCCGGGCGGCCAGGATGAGCTGGGGCCCGTACCGCGGGTGGTACGCCAGCGCTCCGACGCACGTGGCGCCGTTGCCGCCTTCCGGCGGGTCGGTCACCAGGTCCACCACGAAGCAGTGATCGAACACCTTCACCCGCTGCGACCGCCGCACGCGATCGATCAGCACCTCGCACAGCGCCCGCCCCGTCGCGTCGCCGTCGGCGTGCACGATCCGCGCGGCGCTGTGGCCGCCCTCCCGCCCGAGGGCCAACGCCTCGCCCGCCGTGTCGAAGCGAACCCCCCACTGCCGCATCTGCCGGATGTGCTCGGGGGACCGGCCGATGACGTGGCGGACGACCTGCTCGTCGTTGAGCCCGCATCCGGCGGCAAGCGTGTCGGCGACGTGGCTGTCGGCGGAGTCCGCACGGTCCATGACGGCCGCCAGCCCGCCCTGGGCGTGATAGCTGTTCGAGTCGAGCCATTCCCCCTTGGTCAGGACGATGACCTCGCCGTGCTCGGCGGCCTCTGCGGCGGCGCGGAGCCCGGCCGCCCCGGCGCCGATGACGAGCACGTCGGTGAAGATGTGCCCCAGCCGGCGGCTGTCGAAGCTGACGAGGTAGCGTCGCTGTAGGTAGTGACCGTCCATGGGGGGCCGTAGTCTACGCCGAGGCGGGGGCGGTGTCGAACGTTTTGTGGCGCGTCGGGGGTCTGTGCGCGGGCAGTCGATCAGGCGGGGATGCGAAGAGACCCGACGGTTCGCTGCGCTCGTCATCGCCTCTTGCGCTGCCGGGCTTGTTGGATCTTCTGGCGGAGGTAGTTCCGTTCGGTGGGCAGGCCGGCGGCGTCCCAGTCGCCGGCGATCGCGGCGACCAGCGAGGCGTTGTGCTGCTTCAGCGCCTCCAGCGCCTCGAAGTCCGGCGAGTCGGGGGCCGCCTTGAGGAACGCGTCGTGCGAGTCGACGCTGAACAGGAAGACCGGATCCCGCGGCGGGCGCGAGATGCGGAGCTTCATGTGCGGGTACTGCGTGTTGCCCAGCCGCAGGACGAACGAGCGGACCGCCCCGATGGGCGCGTCGGCGGGGTCGCGTTCGGCCGCCTCGCCCATCAGCCACTCGGCCGGGTCGAACTGCGCGGGGGGCAGGCGCCGTTCGGCGGCCTGAGGGATCGGCCCGCCCTCGTAGGCCCGCGCCAGGTACAGCTCCACCGCCTGCCGGATCTGGTCGGCCGAGGGGATCGCGTCGGATCGGCTGGTTCTGGAATTCGCCATATGTGGTATAGTATAGGCTTGCCTCGTGTCGGCCACAAAGAGTATACGTTCCTAACCCCGGTCCGTCCGAAGGCCGATCGTAAGGCTGGACAGGTTTCTTTGTCGGAGGCTTGAGTGACCATGCCGGATCGTCCCGTCGTAATGGTGGTGGAAGACGATCAGGAGATGAACGAGCTGGAGCGGGAGCTGCTGGAGGCCTACGGCATGGACAGCGTCCCGGCCTACACGGGCTCGGAGGCGGTCGAGGTCTTCCGGCAGTGCCGTGCCGACGCCGTTCTGCTGGACATCATGCTGCCGGAGATCGACGGGTTCGAGACGTGCCGACTTCTCCGAGCCGCCTCGACAGCCCGGATCCCCATCGTCATCCTCACCGCCCTCGACGGCGACGACAGCCGCCGCCGCGGCTACGAGGTCGGCGCCGACGCCTACTTCTGCAAGCCCTTCGACCCCGACGAGGTCGCGCAGAAGCTCAGCGATCTGTTGACGAGGTAGGCGGCTTCACGCCTGCGGGGCGGGCTGCTCGGGGCGCTGGGCGTGGGCCGGCGGCTCGCGGGGGATCGTCACGGTGAACGTGCACCCTTCCGGCGTGGACTGGACGCTGACGCGCCCGCCGTGCAGCTCGACGAAGTGGCGGACGACCGCCAGCCCCAGCCCGATCCCCCGCTTGCCGTGGGCGCTGACGCCCGTGGAGTGCTTCAGCACGTCCCCGCCGCTGAAGAACGGGTCGAAGATGTGCTCCCTCTCGTGGTCCGGGATGCCCGGGCCCTGGTCGGTCACCGAGATCGACACGTGCCCGCCCAGCTCGAGGTCCGACCGCAGCCGGACGTTCCCCTCGTCCGGCGTGAACTTGATGGCGTTCATCACCAGGTTGACCAGCACGTCGCGGAGCTTCTCGCCGTCGGCCTGGATCACCTCCATCCCCCCGCCGTCGTCGACGGTCAGCCGCTGGCCCCGCCCCTCGGCGAACGGCTGGCAGTCGTGGCGGACGTCCTCGAGCAGTTGGGCCAGACCCACCTGGGCGTATTGGAGCGTCGCGAGGTAGCGCTGCTGCGGCATGAGCTTGAACATCACATGGATGATGTCGTTGAGCCGCTCGGCCTTGATGCCCATGGTGGCCACGGCCTTGCGAAGCCGCTCCGGGTCCTCGCAGCGGCAGAGCATGCGCGAGAGACTGAGGATGTAGCCGACCGGCGTTCGCAGCTCGTGGCTGGCGACGCGGATGAAGTTCATCTTCAGCTCGTTGGCTTCCTCCAGCTCGCGGTGGGAGCGCTGGATCCGCTCCACCATGCGGTTGAAGTCGCCGGCGAGGTCGTCGATCTCGTCGTGGCCCAGCAGCCGCCGGCCGGCCCAGCCCGGGCGGATGCGGTACTCCAGGTCGCCCTTCGTCACGCGCCGCGTCGCCCGCGCCAGCCGGAGGATCCGCCGGACGATGCTCCGGTTGACCAGCAGCAGCCCGGCCAGAAACAGCGCCGCGATGACCCCCAGCCCCGCCGCCAGGGCGACGCGGCTGAGCCAGGCGACCTCCGCGAGCACCTCGCGCTGCGGCACGTAGGCGACCAGCACCCACGCCGGGGCGTCCACGTCAACGTTGAACATCCGCTCCGGCAGCCGGATCGGCGCGTAGCCCTGGATCTCCCCATCGTCCGTCAGCCGCCAGCCCGGCCCGGACGGGGCCGCAATCTCCCCGCCCCAATGGGCCGCACGCTCCGTCAGCGGCTCGACACCCTCGCGCGACAGGATCGCCCCGTCGCCCTGGACGACCATGATGCCCGCCTTCTGCCGGCCGACCGTGCGCTGAAGGTGGATCCAGCGCGAGACGTCCAGGACGGCCTTCGCCACGCCGACGACCCGCCCGTCGCGGACGATCGGGGCGCACAGATCGACGGACCAGACGGCGGCGCTCTCGTCGTAGCTGACCGGCGGGATGAACAGGCAGCCCTGCCCGTCGCAGAACGCGCTCTGCCACCAGCCCTCGTCGGCCTGGTAGAAGTCGCTCGTCCGCCTGGTGGCGGCGACCAATTGTCCGAACCGGTCGGTCACCAGCACCTCGGCGAAACGGCTGTCCTGCTGCTGGAGGCGGCGGCCTTTCTCGGCGATCGGGTGTCTCAGCACTCCGGCCAGCGGCTCGGACGTGACAGGCAGGTTCGGCCAGCGGGCGTCCAACTCCGTCAGCCGGTCCGGAGGGAGTCGATCGGTCCGCCCGGCAAGGTCGCGCACGACCGACGTGTCGTGCTGAAGGGCGACCTCGAGCTTCTCGACGTCCAGTCGCAGGGCGGCCTCGAGCTCGACGGCCTCGGCGGCGGCCGCCAGGAGCATCATCTTCCCGAACGACTCGGTCGCCAGTTTGCGCCCCCCCACGCCAATCGTCGCCAGCGCCGCCATCAGCGGCACGAGGGCCACCAGCACCAGCAGGGCGACGAGCTTGGTCCGGACGCCGGTCTTCATGGCGTGGGGTTCCTCGGTCGCCACGGCGTCCACTCCGGGACGGCCGGGCATTCGCTCGCGACAGACAGACGCGGAGACCCGGGGGATCTCGAGAGCCGTCTTCCGCCGTCTCTCTGTCGCTCTGCGCCTCTGTGTCGCATACCTGTTTCGCCGCCCCGTGACCGGCAGCCTCGCGGTCGCCGGCACATATCCCATTCTAGTGGCCGCCTGTTCGCCTGTTGCTGCTATCGGCGATTTTCTCCCCCGCCGTGCAGCAGCCGACCTTGCGTCGCGGGGCGGTTTGGGCTAGGCTCCTGTCACAGCCCCGGCGGGATCAATCCGCCGCGGGCCCGCAGACCGGAAGGAAGTGAACCCATGCGGAAAGAATCGCTGAAGCTCCTGAAAGACCTGATGAACGCGCCCACCCCGGGCGGTTTCGAGTCGGCCGGGCAGAAGCTCTGGTGCGACTACGCCCGCAAGTACGCCGACGAGGTCGTCACCGACAGCTACGGCAACGCGGTGGCCGTCCTGAACCCGAAGGGCGACCCGCGAGTTCTGCTGGACGGGCACGTCGACGAGATCGCCCTGATGGTCAAGTTCATCGACGAGAACGGCTACGTCTACTTCCAGCGAGTCGGCGGGGTCAGCCCCGAGCTGGTCCGCTCCAAGCGGGTGAAGATCCACGCCGCCAAGGGCGTGGTGGGCGGCGTCATCGGCGCGACGGCCATCCACCTGCTGCCCCGCGAGAAGGACCGCAAACCTCCGAAGATGCACGAGCTGTTCATCGACATCGGGGCGGCCGACGGGAAGGAGGCGAAGCGGCGGGTCGGCGTGGGCGACCCGATCACGTTCGCCGACGAGTTCGAGCTGCTGAACGACAGCGTGGCCGTCGGGCGTGCGTTCGACGACCGCGCGGGGACGTGGGCGGCGATCGAGGCGTTGCGGCTGGCGAAGGTCGCCGGCGTCCGATGCGCCGTCATCGCGTGCAGCTCGGTCCAGGAGGAGACGGGCCTTCACGGGGCGAAGATGCAGGTGTTCAACGTCAAGCCCGACGTCGCCATCGCCGTGGAGGTCACCCACGCCACCGACACGCCGGGCATCGACAACAAGCAGCACGGCGAGGTCAAGATGCGGAAGGGCCCGACCCTGTCGATCGGGCGCGAGAACCACCCCGTCCTCGTTGACCGCCTCCGCAAGGTCGCGAAGAGGAAGCGGATCCCCGTGCAGATCGAGGCGTTCAGCCAGTCGGGGGGGACCGACGCGCTGGCGTTCTGGACGGCCAACGGCGGCGTCCCGTCGACGGTCATGGGCATCCCCAACCGCTACATGCACTCGACCGTCGAGATGCTCGACCTGCGGGACCTCGAGAAGACCGCCCAACTGCTCGCCGCCTTCTGCGCCGACCTGAAGAAGGGCGAACGGTTCGTCGTGAAGGTCTAGGACCGAGAATGACGAAGGACGAAACCCGAATGACGAATCAATGACGAATACCGAAATCCGAATGCCGGAACAATGCCGAATGACGGATGACGAACATCTTCGAGCCTTGCTGTTGGGTCAGGCTTCGGTCATTCGGCATTGAGCATTCGTCACTGATTCGTCATTCGGACTCTGAGATTCGTCATTCCTCACGCCAGCCCCATCTCACGCAGATTCCGGTAGCTGATCGCCAGCGACTCGAACGGGTCGCGGTCGTAGCACTGGTCCTGCTCGATGAGGTAGTACTCGACCCCGCCGGCCTCGGCGGCTTCGAGGATCGACGCGAAGTTCATGTTCCCCTCGCCGATCTCGGCCATGCGGATCTCGCGGTCGGGCGTGATGGTCATGTCCTTCAGGTGGATCAGCGGCTCTCGCCCGGCGCACTTTCGGACCCACTCGGCCGGGTCGCCCCCGCCGGCCTGGATCCAGTACGTGTCGATCTCCGCCTTCAGGATGCCCGGATCGGCCTGCTGGTAGAGCAGCTCCAGCCAGCACGTCTCCGTGCCGTACCGGGCGAGCTCCTGGTTGTGGTTGTGGTAGGAGAAGTCCATCCCCTCGGCGGCGAGCCCCTCGGCGACGGGCGTCAGCTCGTCGATGAACCGTTTGACGCCGTCGGCGCTGCGGTACTCGCCCGGAAGCCCCCCGATCGCCGGGTGCACGCAGCCCCACAGCTTGTGCTCCCCGATCACCGCGTCGAGTTCCTCGAGGAACCGTTTCCACCCGACGTGCGTGGCCGCGACGATCAGGCCGCTGTCCTCGACCGCCCGGGCCACGTCCTTCGGATCGATCGGCCCGAAGGCGGAGATCTGGATGGACTTGTACCCGATGGCCGCCACCTTCCTCAGCGTCTCGGCGACGTCCTCGATGGTCTGCGTGTACTGCCGCACGGTGAACAGTTGCGCCCCGAGCATGCCCTTGGCCATGTCAGTCTCCTTCGCCCGCCTCTTCCTGCTCTTGTTGTTCGAGGAACTTCATCTCGCGCATCCGCAGGCTGACCCAGTGCCCGAGCATCGACCCGCCGAGCCCTGCGCTGACCCAGTCGATCGGCAGGACGCGGGCGTACAGCGAGACGCCCATCCACGCCGCGTCAGGGTCGGTGGCCTGGACGTTCGACAGCGCCGCCAGCACGTAGAACCCGACGGCCATCACGATCGGCAGGGCCAGCGAGACGATGCTCGAGCGGATGGGCACGGCCATCTGGCCCAGCCACGTGCCCAGGAAGCACCCAGCCAGCACGGCGAAGAGCAACTGCCCCCGCTGCGAGGACTTCATCAGCAGCATCACGGCGGCCACGCCGATCACGAACGTCACCAGAAAGCACAGCGCCCGCTTGGTCGCCGTCTCGCGCTGCGCGAGCTTCGGCATGTCGGTGCCCGGAAAGAACAGCACAAACAGGCCCGACAGGGGCATCAGCACGACGTGGGCCAGGCGGGCCGCCGCCGACCGGTCGCCCGCCTCCTTTCTTCCGGCTTCCACGGCCCGGTTGTAGGCCTCCCGCTCCTCGTCGCTCAGCTCCGCCAACGGGTCCTGCCAGACCAGCTTCGGCAGGATCGCCGCCGCCAGCGCCCGCCCCACCACCAGCGCCAAGACGGCCACGACCAGCACGGCCGTCAGCAGCACGACCTCGCCGGCCATCTGCCAGTACAGCGGCCGAAGCTCGCCCTGCCGCTCCCACAGCAGCGACCGGATCGGCTCGGAGTGGAGGCTCAGCCCGCCGGCGCCAAACGCCATCGCCAGGATCGCTCCGTGAGGCCTCGCCGAGATCGTCACCACGCCGCACGCGGCCGCCAGAACGCACATCGCCCCACACAGCAGTGCGACGGCGGCATACGAGCCGGTCGGCAGGAAGACCATCGGCCCGCCCGGATCGGCCGGGCGAACCAGGCCCCAGATCACGTAATACGCCGCCACCGCGGCGAGAATCGCCGCCAGGCGAATCTGGATCTTCTCGACCGAATGAAACGTCCGAGGCGTCATTACCCACTCGACAAGGCGCGGGGCCTACAGTATCGTACCGGATCCGCGGCCGCCCGCGGAAGGCGGGACATCCTACCGCCAATCGCCGGGCGAGGCAATGAAATGACCAGCCCCGTAGTCGAGAAAATCACCGCCCGCGCCGTTCGGGCCGACCAACGCGTCGCCCTGCCCGAGAGCGGGGACCCGCGCGTCCTCGCCGCGGCCGGCGAGATCGTGGCCCGCGGCTACGCCGAGGTGGTCCTGCTGGGCCGGCCCGACGCCGTCCGCGCCGACGCCGCCGAGCAGGGCGTCGACCTGTCGGGCATCGAGATCGTCGACCCCCTGACCGACCCGGCCCGGCCGGGGTACGTCCAACGCCTCCACGACCGCCGCAGCAGGAAGGGCATGACAGGCGAGCAGGCCGACGCGCTGATGGCCGACGCCGTCTACTACGCCGGCGCGATGGTCGCCGACGGCCGCGTCGACGGCATGGTCGCAGGCAGCATCTGCCCGACGAAGGACACCATCCGCAGCGCCCTCTGGTCGGTCGGGCTCGCCCAAGGCTGCCGGACCGTCGCCAGTTGCAGCCTCATGCAGACCCAGGCCCGCCAGTTCGGCGTCGGCGGGGCGGTCATCTTCGCCGATACCGGCGTGGTCCCCGAACCGACCGCCGAACAGCTCGCCGACATCGCCGTCCACGCGGCGGCCGCCTGCCGGGCGCTGCTCGACGCCGAGCCCCGCGTGGCCATGCTCAGCTTCTCCACGAAGGGCTCGGCCACCAGCGGGTCGGTCCGTCGCGTCCTCGAGGCGACCGAGCTGGTCCGCGCGAGGGCGCCGGAGCTGGCCATCGACGGCGAGCTCCAGGCCGACGCCGCCCTCGTCGAAGAGGTCGGCCGCCGAAAGGCGGCCGACAGCAACGTCGCCGGGCGGGCCAACACGCTCGTCTTTCCCTGCCTGGCCTGCGGCAACATCGCCTACAAGCTCGTCGAGCGCCTCGGCGGGGCGACGGCCATCGGCCCGCTGCTGCTGGGGCTGGCCCGCCCGATCAACGACCTGTCCCGCGGATGCAGCGCCGAGGACATCGCCCTCGTCGCCGCCGTCACCGCCGTCCAGGCCATCGACCAGCCCTGAGCCGCAGATCCCCGTCGGGGGCGGCCCGAAAACGGGGACTGGCTCCGTAGCGAAGCGCAGGTGCCTGTCCCCGTTTTCGCCGTGACCTCGTCACCACGTGGCGAGCGCCCCGTTCGCCGAACGCGCCCTTGCCCCGCGCGTCGGCGGGCGTCATTATGTGCTTCCGCGTCCGAGGTCGGGCGGGCGCGGGGAGGCGATGCGATGGACAACGTCTGGATTGCGTTCGGACTGACACTGTTCGCCGGGTTGTCGACCGGCATCGGCAGCGCGATCGCTTTTTCCGCCAAGCGGACGAACTACCGCTTCCTCTCGCTGGCGACGGGCTTTTCGGCCGGCGTGATGATCTACGTGTCGTTCACGGAGATCCTGGGCAAGGCGACCGAACAGCTCGGCGCCAGCTACGGCGAGGCGTTGGGCAACTGGATCACGGCGGCGGCGTTCTTCGGCGGGATCGTCTTCATCGCCGCCATCGACACGCTCATCCCGCACGCGGAGAACCCCCACGACGTCCGCACGGAGGCGGAGACCGCCGCCCTGCACGCCCGGCCGCCCGCCGGGGCGGAGGCCGAACCGCGCGCTCACGACCGCAAGCTGCTGCGGATGGGCCTGTTCACCGCGCTGGCGATCGGCATCCACAACTTCCCGGAGGGGCTGGCGACGTTCCTGGCGGCGTGGGAGGACCCGTCGGTCGGAGCCGCCATCGCCCTCGCCATCGCCCTGCACAACATCCCCGAGGGCATCAGCGTCTCCGTGCCCATCTACTACGCCACCGGCGACCGCAAGCGGGCGTTCTTGTGGTCGTTCCTCTCCGGCGTCGCCGAGCCGGTCGGGGCGGCCGTCGGGTACCTCGTCCTGAGGGCCTTCATCACGCCGCAGTTGATGGGCATCCTCTTCGGCGGCGTCGCGGGCATCATGGTGTTCATCTCTCTCGACGAGCTGCTGCCCACCAGCCGGGCCTACGGAAAGGGCCACGACAGCCTGTACGGCCTGCTGGCCGGCATGATCGTCATGGCGCTGAGCCTGCTGCTGATGCAGTAGCGCAGAGGCGCGGAGACGGCGCGATCGGGAGACGACACAGAGACGCAGAGACGCGGAGAGGAAGAAGAGGGAAAGAGCAAGAGGCAGGCAGGAGCCGAATCGTGCAGGGCCCCAGGCCCTGCCGCCGGCGGCCACGGGCCCAAGCCCGTCAGCCACAACGCCGCGACCTCAGTCGACCAGGTCCCCCAGCAGCAGGATCGCCGCGACGCGGACGGCCGTGCCGTCGTACTTTTTGGGGTCGAAGTCGGGCTTGTTCTTCTCCGCGTCCGTGACGATGCTTCGGTCCGGCTGGTCGGGGTGGATCTCCACGCTGACGGTGTGCACCTTCTGCGGGTCGCGGCCCGACGCAACGTTCAGCGTGGCGATGCGGTGGTAGCGGCAGTAGCGGTCGAATCGCGGGCGCGGCCTCGAGGCCTTCCCGTCCACCGTGCAGATCACCTGCCCGCCGTCCGGTCCGAGAATGTCGTACAGCAGCACCCGCGAGCCGCGGAAGCGAAACGTGATTCTCTCGCCCGGCTTGACGGCCTCCCAGAGCTCCTTCATCCGCCCGCGGAACCGCCGGCCGAGCCCCTGGTCGGCGTCGAGCTTCTTCCATCCGGCCGACAGCATGGCCGGCCTGACCGGGACCATTCTCGCATGGGCCCAGTTGTCGCGGATGAAGGGGGCGGGCATCTTGTGCGGCCCCGGGCGGCCGAGCCTCGCCATCCGGCCGAACGCCTTGACGATCACCTCGGTGTACACCTCGTGGCCGGCGTCGATCGGGTGGCAGTCGTCGCGGGCGAAGAGGATCTTGCCGGGCGCCGTGGGCATCGGCTTGCCCGTGGCGGGGTCTACGGCGGGCTTGTAGAGCAGCTTGCCTTCTTCGTGGAGCTGCACGATCCGCAGGCCGACGTTGATCGACGGGATGGCGTAGTGGTCGGCGAGCATCTCCATCGACGAGGTCGACCGCGGGCAGAGGCCCTTGAGGTAGTCGCGCGGCATCCCGGCGGTGTGGATCGTGTAGACGTAGCAGATGTCGGTGGCCGCCTCCCGCTTCCGGATCTGGCGAACGATCCCTTCCATCGCCCGCCAGATCGTCTGGGGCGCGGCCCCGCCGTCGTTGACGGCGAACTCGACGAACACGAGGTCCGGCCGGTGGGCGAGCACATCCTGCCCCAGCCGAAACACGCCCAGCGACGAGCCCGTCCCCCCAATCGCCGCGTTGATCTCCACGACCTTCGCCTTCGGGTACGTCTTCCGCAGCCACGCCAGCGTCTTGACCCGCCAGCCCGCCTGGGCCGTGATCGACCCGCCGAAGTACGCCACCCGCACCTCGCCGCCGGCAGCCAGCTTCGCCAGCACGTTCGGCAGCCCCCCCCGCGGCCGGATCAGCTCGGCGGTGACCTGCCTGTATGTCGGCACAGCCGCGGGCGCCGGCCTCTGCTCCGCCGCCCCCCATGGCGACGTGAGCACCGCCCCGAAGAGCACCGCCGCTGCCGTGAAACTCATCACGTCTCGTCGAGATGGGTGCATCGCGCCGACTCCTCGCTTCTATCGGGGGCCGCCCGGGCCCGCCCGGCTACTCGGGGCGAAGCTCCCTGGCATAGGTCTCGGCGACCGTCACGTAGGCCTTCCGGCCGGCGTAGTTGTCGTCGAGGGCCACGTAGATTCGGGCGGCCCCGGCCCGCTTCCATGCTTCCTCGGAGACCGTGCCCTTGCGCTTCATGACCACCTTGCCCCCGTTGACGTCGTAGTCGCCCGAGCAGGTGACGGCGAGGTAGGACCTGTCGTCGGCCAGCGTGAGCCTGGTGAAGTACCAGGTGTCCTCGGGCAGGACCGGGTCCCTGAAATGGTGGTGAACCGAGCAGACCGTGAAGAAGCCCTTGTCGACCCCGCACCGGAAGCCCGAATACGCCTTGTGCCCGTGCGGGTTCCACTTGACGAACACCGACACCTTCGTCAGGTCGTAGCATGCCTTTGTCGTCATGTAGTTGCCCTTGCGGTGGGACGCGCCGTACAGCCGCAGGCCTTCGCGGTGCTCCTCCCAGCCTCCGGACTTGTGCTTGTGCCAGTGGCTCCGCCTGGGCAGGCTGCGCGGCTGAAGATCCGCCAACAGCCGGTCCACCTTGGCCAGCTTCGCCCGGACGCGCGCGCCGGCGATGTCCTGCTTCGGATGCAGTTGCAGGAACCGCCCGTAGTACGATCTCGCCCTCCTCAGGGCCGAGGCCTTGCCCTTCAGCGTCACGCCGTCGCCCTTCGCGAGGACCTCTCTGTACCAGTCCCCCATCTGCTCGACGCAGGCCTCGTCGGCAAGCGTGCCCGGGCCCTGGACGGCGAGGGGCACGTACGTCCGCCACTTCTCGTCGACGTCCGCCGTCAGGAGCTTGCGGGCCTCGTCGGGCCGGTCGAACTCCACCAGGTAGATGCGGATCAGCCTCTGGCGCGCCACGACGTGCCCCGCGTCCTCGGCCAGCAGCTTCTTGCACCGCTCGACGTCCCGCGCCACCCTCCGCCGGTCCGTCAGATCCGCGATTTTCCTGGCGATCTCGTGTTCGCGGACCGGCGCGTAGCGCCTGGCCGTCGAGGCGGCGTCGTTGTAGCACCGCAGCGCCTCGTCGTCGGCCTGCATGCCGGCCAGCGCGTCCCCCACGGCGATCTGGCGGTCCACCAGCGTCGCCCCCGCTTGACTCCTCTCCTTGGCCGCCACGAAACGGAAGGCGAGCTTGTGCGCTTCGACGAGCCGCTTCAGCCATGTGACCTTCTCGTCTCGCTCGGCGGACTCCGAGGCCTTCCGCGCCGCCTCCACCGCCACCGGATAGCCGTTGCGATGCTTGGTGCCGTACTCGTAGGCCTTCGCCAGCAGCTTCATCCGGGCGGCGGGGTCGTCCTTCAGGCTGCCGGCCTGTTTGAGGATCCCCTCGGCCCAGACGGCCCAGTCCAGAGGGTCGGGCTTGAGCTCGTTGATCAGGCGGGCCACCTCGTCCTCCCCGGCCGGGGAGCAGGCGGCAAGGCTCAGCAGCACACTTGCCAGAGCAAGGAGACGAAGCGATCTCATGTACTTCTCCTTCGGGCCGCAAACAAAGGGCCGGCGGCCGCCGCGCCGCCCCGTAGCAGGCCGTGCCGATTCGGTCGCCAGAGGCCTGCCGCCATTCTAACCGCTGCGGCCCGATCGTATTGTAACCGTATTGTAACCCGCTGTAACCTCCCCTGCCGCCCGAAGGAACGGACAGGCCGGCGGCATCGGGCCGGCGGCCGGCATGGCGACACGGGCGAGATGGCCTGCTACACTGTGCCCGATGCGACGGACCTCGCCCTTGCCGACCAGAGGAGCCCTGCCATGCGCAGCAGCATCTCGCTGTCGATCCTCGTCCTCCTGACAGGAGCCGCCATGACCCAGGCCGCCGACTACCCCAGACCGGGCGATCGAATGCTTCTCGAGTACATCAGGCAGCGGGCCCTGAAGCTCGACGGGGCGTTCCTGGAGGGCCTGGAGACCCCCGCCGACTGGAACCGCCGCCGGGCAGCGTATCGCCGGCAGTTCCTGGACATGGTCGGCCTCCAGCCGCTGCCCGGGAAGACGCCGCTGAAGGCGACGGTGACCGGCACGCTGAAGCGGAAGGGCTTCCTTGTCGAGAAGCTCCACTTCCAGAGCCTCCCGCACCTGTACGTGACGGGCAACCTGTATCGGCCGGCGGAGGCGAAGGGCAGGCTGCCGGCCGTGCTCTACGTCTGCGGACACGCCAATCGCGGGCGCGACGGCAACAAGACGGCCTATCAGCATCACCCCATCTGGTTCGCCACACACGGGTACGTCTGCCTGATCATCGACAGCCTCCAGCTCGGCGAGATCGGGGCGACCCACCACGGGACGTACCGGTACGACCGCTGGTGGTGGCACAGCCGCGGGTATACGCCGGCCGGCGTGGAATGCTGGAACTGCATTCGCGCGTTGGACTATCTCCAGGGCCGCGGGGACGTCGACGGCGACCGCATCGCCGTGACCGGCCGATCCGGCGGCGGGGCCTACAGCTTCTGGGTCGCCGCGGCCGACGACCGCGTCAGGGCCGCCGTCCCCGTCAGCGGGCTCAGCGACCTGGAGGACTACGTCAAGCCCCCCGTGGTCAACGGCCACTGCGACTGCATGTTCCTCTACAAAACGTATCGCTGGCCGTGGACCCGGATCGCGGCCCTGGCCGCCCCTCGCCCGCTACTGTTCGCCAATTCGGACGCCGACCGGATCTTCCCGATGCCGGGCAACCGCCGGACGATCGCGCGGCTGCGGAAACTCTACGCCCTGCTGGGCCGGCCGAAGCGCGTCGATGCGTTCGTCACGCCGGGCCCCCACAAGGACACGCAGCCGCTTCGGCTGGCCGCGTTCCGCTGGATCAACCGCTTCCTGAAGGGCGACGACTCGCCCGTATCCGAGCCGGCGGACATCGAGCGGATCGAGGCGAAGGACCTTCGGGCATTTCCGGGCGACCTCCCGGCCGGCGAGATCAACACGAAGATCGACCGGCTCTTCGTGCCGAAGGCGGCCGTCCGGCCTCCGGAGACGCCGAAGCAGCTCGACGCGCTGCGCCGCGAGCTGCTGGGGCGGCTGCGCAAGACGACGTTCGGCGGCTGGCCGGCGAAGGGGGGTGGGGCGCGGGTGACGTTGGGCGACACGCCCGCCGCCGGCACGATCGTGACCGACGCGCCGATCGAGATCGCCTACCGCCACGCCCGCCCGGTTGCCGCCTCCGCGACGTGCTGGATCGTCGTGCTCAACGAGGGCGAGTCCGACGAGCGCGTCCCCCGCTGGGCGGCCGAGACGGTCGGCGACGACGGATGCGTTTTGCTGAGCCCGCGCGGCGTCGGGCCGACAGGGCGGACCGTCCGCAAACCGTGGTACTTCCGCCGCGCGCTGGCCCTGATCGGGCAGACGCTCGACAGCGGACGCGTCTGGGACGTGCTCGCCTTCGTCCGCGCCGCCGACCGCCCGAAGGCGGTGTGGAAGGTCCTCGGCCGCGGGCGGGCCGGCGTGATCGCCGCCTACGCCGCCCTCTTCGAGAAGAAGATCCGGGAGGTCGTCTGCATCGACCCGCCGGCCTCTCACGACAGCGGGCCGCACCTGCTCGGCGTGATGAGGACGCTCGACATCCCCGACGCGCTGGGCCTGCTGGCCCCCCGCCCGCTGACGGTCCACCGGACGGCCGCGAAGGCCTTCGACCGCACCGCCGCCTATTACCGCGCCGCCGGCGCCGAGGGCGCCTTCCGCCGCCGGTGATCTCCTCGCCGGCCGGGTCCGTCAATAGTCCTTGCGTCGGCGGCCCGTGCGCGGACAATAGGGGTAAGGCGACCGATGCGGGACGGTTGTGCCTCCTGCCGACGCTTCCGATGCTCCGTTTGGCAAGAAGGGGAATGCTATGGGCCGGCTCGAGAGCAAGCCGTGCTGGTTGACGGCCTGCGTGCTCGTCGCGCTGGCCGTGACCGCGGCGGCGGAGACGCCGGAAGAGGCCCGTAAGCGGCAGTTGGAAGCGCTGCGCGCGAAGATCCTCGGCCGTCCGGTCGAGGGGGCTGTCCCGGCCGCGCCTGCCGGCGGAGCGAATGCCCCTGCCCCCGCGCCGCTGGGCCCTCCTCGGCGCCCGGTGGATCCGTCCGATGCCGACGGCACGTTCACGTACGTCGCGGCGGTGCTGGAGACCGTCATGCCGGGGCTGGTCACGGTGATCGCGCAGCGCGGCGGCATGGGCAGCACGTCGGGGACGGGCTTCTGCGTCGGGGAAGGCGGGCTGATCGTCACGGCCCGCCAGACGATCGCGCTGAAGTCCCTCAGCGGCGTCCGACTCGCGGCGCCGGGGCAGGAGCCTGTCGGCGCCGACGTGCTCCTCGACGACAAGTCGACGTGCCTGGCCGTACTGAGGCCCCGGAAGCCCCTGGCCGGCGTCCGCCGGCTCCGCGGCGTGGAGTTGGCGGGGATCACCGCGGGCCGGCCCGTCTTCGCCCTGGCCCTGCCCGCCGCGCCGCACGTGGCGATCCACGGGGGGAAGGTCAAGGAGATCTACGACGGCCAGGCCCTGCCGAAGGCCCTGCCCGACCTGTTCCCCACGCCGCACCCCTACGGCTACATCGAGACCGACGCGCCGATCAACTACGCCACCGCCGGCGGGCTGCTCGTCGACGAGGCCGGCGTTGCGATCGGCATCTGCGCCCTGAAGGTCGCCGACAGCGGCATGAGCTTCGCCGTCAGTTGGCGGGCCGCCGAGGCTCTCGCCGAGCGCGCCGATGCCGCAAGGACCGTGGACCTCGAGACCATCCGCGCCGCCGCCACGAGGACCCCCTGGCAGCCGTACGTCGGCCGGCCCCCCACCAGCGCGAAGATCAATCCGATCGTCACGCGCAACAAGGGCGTCATGTTCTGCCCGAAATGCGGCGGCCGCGCGTTCCACTACATCAAGAAGAGGGTCCGCAGGACCGCCTCCAGCACGACGCTCAGGCTGAGCCCGGGCCGATCCACCAAGCACAGCACACCGGTGACCGTCTGGAAGACCATCACCGAGAAGGTCAACTGCGGGACGTGCCGCCAGCGGCGGATCAACCCGTCGGTCCGGACGGCGTACGCCGGGCTGTGCGAGGTCATCGAGCCGATGATGGCGTTGGACCGCAACTGCTACCGCGCGTCGGCCTCCCGCCAGGCGGCCAGCGACGTGCTCGACCGGGCCGCCTTCAACGACCTGGCCTACGGCGGTCAGATCAACTCGGCCGCCCGGAGTTCCCTGTCGGGCCCCGCCGTGGCGGTCGGCAAGCCGATGTACTTCATGGCCCGCATCAGCGCGTCGCGGCGCGTCGGCGAGACGACGGTGCTGCTGGCCCACCCGTACCGGTCGGGCCATCCGATCGTCGCCGTGACGCGAGCGAAGGACCCGCCCGGCCCGGAGGGGTACTGCTACATCGCAGGCGTCATCAGCGCCGCCGTCGGTTCCGTCCCCTGCCTGACCGCCGCCGGGGTATACCGGCCACACCAGGCGAATCCGGCCTATCGGCCGAAGCGGCCGGCCGGCTCGGTCGCGACGCGCACGCCGTCGACGAAGCCCGCCGGCTCGACGGTCGACCCGTCCGAGCCGGCCAGCCGCCTGAGGACGGCGAGGATGTACATCTCGGGCGGCCTGAAGGACAAGGGCATTTCCCTCCTCCGCGAGATCGTCAAGAAGCACCCGAAGACGGAAGCGGCCACAGAGGCCGAACTGCTGCTCATCGAGCTGGGGCAGTCGAAGTAGCGGCCGCCGGGGCGGTGCTTGGCGCGGCCGGGGTCTCGCCGGCGAGCGGGTCGGCCCAGTCCGGCAGGCGCCGCCCGCTCTCGATGGCGGTGACCTCCGCGGACGCCTCGTCGGCGGGCGAGCCGCGGCTGTAGCGGACCGTCCCCCCGTTGAGGCGGAGCTTGGCGGCCGAGATGCCCACGCCCGGTTTCGTGAAGGCCACGCTGACCGGCGAGACGGACGGATCGCTGCGGGCCGGAAGGGAGGCCTTCGTGCCGGACCACGACAGCCACTTCCGGCGGTTCAGCGACACGCCGAGCCTCACCGTCGACCCGGAGGAGTCCACCGTCACGTCCACCGTGTAGGGCACCCAGTTGCGGACGTTGTACCTCGGGTTGATCTCCATGGCCTTCTGCGTCGGCTTCCGCCCCGTGCCCGACAGCCCCAGGCGCAGCCACGTTACCGCACTGTGGCTGCTGATGCTGTACGACGACGAGGAGGTCCCGTACTTGGAGGCGTAGTACTCGTGCAGCCTCAGCGTCACCTCCCGGTCGTCGACGGGGAAGGTGAAGATCACGTCGCGGGCGCCCTGCGTCTTGGCGATGCTGAACGACAGCCGATAGCTGCCGTTGGCGTCCACGGGAAACCGCAGCGTCCCCGGCGCCCTGTTCGACGAGCGGGCCGCGCCCTTGACCGCCACCCACCCCCCGGCCGTCGCGTCCAGGTCCAGGTCCACCAGGCGCAACAGGTCCACCTGCCGCACGCGCGCCAGCGCCTCGCCCATCGGCTGGAGCTTCCGCAGGGCGTCCTCGATCACCACCAGGCGGCGGTGCAGCTGCATCAGGCCGACGTCCTTGGCGGTGTGCAGCTTGACGGCCCGGCGGCAGTACCGCTCGGCCCGGCGGAGCATCAGCAGCTTGGCCGTCGGTGAGGCCCGGTTCGCCAGGACCTTCACGTACCAGTCGGACAGCTCCCTGCACGCGTTCTCGGGCAACTGCTCGATCTTCCGGGCGGCCATGGGAACGTACGTCCGCCAGATCTGGCCCGTCTCCGCCGCGATCTGCTTGCCCGCCTGGTCGGGGTCGTCCAGGTCGATCAGGTACACCTCCAGCATCCGCTGCCGAAACCGCGCCTCGTCCCCGCCGTCGGCGGCACTGCTCTTGATGCCCGCGATCTTCCGCTCCGCCGTCTGGAAGTGCGCCGCCCAACGCTGCTTCTGGTGGAAGTACTGCCGGCGCCGCATGGTGACGGCGGCAATGCGTTGGGCCTCCGTGAAGGTCAATCCGGCCTCCCGCCACTTCCCCGCCTTTGCCGCCGCGTCGCCGGCGGCGTCCAGCGCCTTCATCAGCCCCACGCCCGCGGCGCAACGCGTGGCGTCCGGGGCGGCCCGGTAGGCGCCGCGGCACAGATCGAGGCGCTTGCGCTGCCAACGCGCCTTGTCGGCGGGGGCCTTCTTGTCGAGCTGGTCGAGCGCGTCGATGCCGGCCTGGTAGGCGGCGGGCTTGGCGGCGGCCCGCACGGCGAAGTCGGCGGCCCTGGCGAGGATCTTGACGGCCAGCTTCTCGTTGGCGCCGAGCTGGGCGGCGGCGGCGACGAGCTTCACCGCCCGGTCGGCGTCCTCGCTGACGCCGTCGAGCAGGCTGTTGATCAGGAGGTCCGACTCGTCTGCGGCAGCGGCGCACAGAGGCGCGGCCAAGGTGAGACACGCAACGATCGAGCGAGCGTGACCTGTCATCTCAGCATCTCCCCGGACATGTAGCCCAGCCGGTGCCAACCGGTCTGCTCTATTATACGCGCCGGGGGCCGGGCCTGTCGCTCCCGAATTGTCAGGAGAGTTTCCATTCCGGGGGATGGGCGGCCCGGGGAGGCAGCGCTGGAATTGGCGTTGCATTGGCCCGGCGATTTATGCAAAATACCGGGTTCCGGGCTCCGCGGCGGGCGGGCCGACGAGGCAACCGGTTGCCGATGGGCCCGCGACAACGGGTCGCCGGAGGCCTATCGGAGTCATAAACTCAGCAATTTCCAGGTACTTCGAAGGAAAGGCTACAATGTCACGACGCATGGTAATGATGGACGGCAACCAGGCCGTAGCACACGTCGCGCACAAGGTCAACGAGGTTATCGCGATCTACCCGATCACCCCGTCCAGCGCGATGGGCGAGCACGCCGACGCCTTCAGCGCCGCCGGGCAGGCCAACATCTGGGGCACCGTTCCGCTCATCTGCGAGATGCAGTCGGAAGCCGGCGCCGTCGCCGCCGTCCACGGCGCGCTGCAGACCGGCTCGCTGGTGACCACTTTCACCGCCAGCCAGGGCCTGCTGCTGATGATCCCCACCATGTCCAAGCTCGCCGGCGAGCTGACGCCCACCTGCTTCCACGTCTCCGCCAGGACGCTGGCCTACCAGGCCCTGAGCATCTTCTGCGACCACAGCGACGTGATGGCCGTCCGCCAGACCGGCTTCGCGCTGCTGTCCAGCGGCTCGACGCAGGAGGCGATGGACATGGCGCTGATCGGCTCGGCCGCCACGCTCGCCAGCCGCGTGCCGTTCGTCCATTTCTTCGACGGCTTCCGGATCAGCCACGAGGTGTCCAAGATCGAGGAGCTCACCGCCGAGGACATGCGGGCGATGATCGACGACGAGGCCGTCCTCGCCCACCGCCGCCGCGCGATGAGCCCCGATCAGCCGACCCTCCGCGGAACCGCCCAGAACCCCGACGTGTTCTTCCAGGGCAGAGAGAGCTGCAACCCCTATTACGACGCCTGCCCGGGGATTGTCCAGAAGACGATGGACAAGTTCGCCTCGCTGACGGGGCGGCAGTACCACCTGTTCGACTACGAGGGCCCCGAAGACGCCGAGCGGGTGATCGTGATCATGGGCAGCGCCGCCGACGCGGCCCACGAGACCGTCCAGGCCCTCGAGGCGGCCGGCGAGAAGGTCGGGCTCGTCAAGGCCCACCTGTACCGGCCCTTCAGCATTGAGCACTTCGTCGACGCCCTTCCGCCGACGGTCAAGGCCGTCGCGGCGATGGACCGCACGAAGGAGTCCGGCGCGCCGGGCGATCCGCTCTACCTCGACGTGCTCAACGCCGTCGTCGAGAGCGGGCGCGACATCAAGGTGGTCGCGGGGCGGTACGGGTTGGGCAGCAAGGAGTTCACCCCGGCGATGGTCAAGCGCGTCTTCGACGAGCTGGCCGCCGAGAAGCCGAGAAACCACTTCACCATCGGCATCGAGGACGACCTGACCGGCACGAGCCTCGACTACGACCCGTCGTTCTCCACCGAGTCCGGCGACGTCGTCCGCGCGATGTTCTACGGGCTCGGCTCCGACGGCACGGTCGGCGCGAACAAGAACTCGATCAAGATCATCGGCGAGAACACCGACAACTACGCCCAGGGCTATTTCGTCTACGACTCCAAGAAGGCCGGCGCGATCACCGTCAGCCACCTCCGCTTCGGGCCCCGCGTCATCCGGTCCAGCTACCTCGTCCGGGAGGCGAACTTCATCGGCGTCCACCAGTTCAGCTTCCTGGAGAAGTACGACGTCCTCGCCACGGCCGTCGAGGGCGCCACCGTCCTGCTGAACGCCCCCTACGGGCCCGACGAGGTCTGGCAGAAGCTCCCGAGGAGCTTCCAGCAGGCCGTCATCGACAAGAAGCTCAAGCTCTACTCGATCAACGCCTACGAGGTCTCCAAGGCCACCGGCATGGGCGCGCGGATCAACACGATCATGCAGACGTGCTTCTTCTACCTCTCCGGCATCCTGCCGCAGGACGAGGCGATCGAGGCGATCAAGACCGCCATCAAGAAGACCTACGGCAAGAAGGGCGACAAGATCGTCCAGATGAACTACGCCGCCGTCGACCAGTCGGTCGCCAACCTCCACGAGATCGCCGCGCTGGCCGACGCGCAGAGCACCGTCGACCGGATCGCCGCCGTCACCGCCGAGGCGCCCGACTTCGTCAAGAACGTCACGGCGAAGATCATGGCAGGCAAGGGCGACGAGCTGCCCGTCAGCGCCCTTCCCGACGACGGCGTCTGGCCGGTTGCCACCACGCAGTACGAGAAGCGCAACGTCGCCCTGGAGATCCCGGTCTGGGACCCGGCCGTCTGCATCCAGTGCGCCAAGTGCTCGGCCGTCTGCCCGCACGCGGCCATCCGCGTCAAGGCGTATGACCCGGCCCTGCTGGACGGCGCGCCCGAGACGTTCAAGAGCGCCGAGGCGAAGGGCAAGGACTTCGCCGGCATGAAGTGGACCGTCCAGGTGGCCCCGGAAGACTGCACCGGCTGCGGCATGTGCGTCCAGGCATGCCCGGCCAAGAACAAGGCCGAACCGGGCAGGAAGGCCATCAACATGTCCTTCCAGCCGCCGCTGCGAAAGGCCGAGGCCGAGAACTACGCCTTCTTCCTCTCGCTGCCCGACTGGGACCGGACGAAGCTGAAGCTCCGCTCGATCAAGGGCAGCCAGCTATGCCGGCCGCTGTTCGAGTACTCCGGCGCGTGCGCCGGCTGCGGCGAGACGCCGTACGTCAAGCTCCTCAGCCAGCTCTTCGGCGACCGGGCACTGATCGGCAACGCCACGGGCTGCTCGAGCATCTACGGGGGCAACCTGCCGACGACGCCCTACTGCACCGACGACAACGGGCGCGGGCCCACGTGGAACAACTCGCTGTTCGAGGACGCCGCCGAGTTCAGCTTCGGCTTCCGCCTGACCCTCGACAAGCGGATCGAGTACGCCCGCGAGCTGGTGACGGCGCTGAAGGACGTCCTCGGCGAGGAGCTGGCCGACGCGCTGCTCAACGCCGAGCAGTCCGACGAGCAGGGCATCGCCGATCAGCGGGGGCGCGTCGCGGCCCTCCGCGAGGCGCTGGCCAACAGCGTCGACGCGAAGTCGGTTCAGCTTTGCAGCATCGCCGACTCGCTGGTCCGCAAGTCCGTCTGGGCCCTTGGCGGCGACGGGTGGGCCTACGACATCGGCTACGGCGGGCTCGACCACGTGCTGGCCTGCGGGCGCGACATCAACGTGCTCGTGATGGACACGCAGGTCTACTCCAACACGGGCGGGCAGTGTTCAAAGGCCACCCCCCGCGCCGCTGTGGCCAAGTTCGCCGCCGCCGGCAAGCCGCTGCCCAAGAAGGACCTCGGCCTGATCACCATGACGTACGGCAACATCTACGTCGCCCAGGTCGCCCTGGGCGCCTCCGACCTCCAGACCATCCGCGCCTTCCTCGAGGCCGAAAGCTACGACGGGCCCAGCCTCATCATCGCCTACGCCCACTGCATCGCCCACGGCATCAACATGACGACGGGGCTCCAGCAGCAGAAGCTGGCCGTCGAGTCCGGCGCGTGGACCCTGTACCGATACGATCCCCGGCTGGCGGCGGAGGGCAAGAACCCGCTCCAGATCGACTCGAAGCCCCCCTCCATCCCCTTCGAGCAGTACGCCTACAACGAGACGCGGTTCAAGATGCTCGCAAAGGCCAAGCCCGAGGCCGCCAAGCAGCTGCTCCAGGCCGGGCAGGCCGACGTCAACGCCCGGTACGAGATCTACAAGCAGATGGCCGAGATGAGCGTCGGCGGCAACGGACAGGGCTGACCGGCGGGCCGGCCGGGAAACCCGAATGACGAACCTGTCCGAGCGTTGTGGCTGGGTCTGGCTTTGCTGATTCGGCATTGGGCATTCGTCATTGCTTCGTCATTCGGGCTTCGGAATTCGTCATTCCACAGGACTCTCCCGTGGCCGATCGCAACGACGCACCCGTGACGTTCTTCTGCGACGCCATGCTCGGCGGGCTGGCCCGGTGGCTCAGGGCGGCCGGGTACGACGCCGAGTTCGAGTACGGCATCGACGACGGCGAGCTCGTCGCCCGCGCACAGGCCGGCGGGCAGATCCTGCTGAGCTGCGACGGCCCCCTGTTCGAGCGCAACGTGATCACCAGCGGGCAGGTCGCCGCGCTGCGCGTGCCGCGTCAACTGAGCAACGTCGAGGCCCTGCGGCATGTCCTGGACGAACTGAAGCTGCCCCTCCTGCCGCCGCGCTGCATGGCCTGCGGAGGCGAGCTGTGGGAGGGGCCCAAACACACCGTCGCCGGCGAGGCTCCGCCGCTGGCGTTCCGCAACTGCGACCGGTTCTGGCGATGCACGCGATGCGACAAGCTGCTCTGGCACGGCACACACTGGCAGCGCATCTCCCAACGCCTCGACCGGATCGCCGCCAGCGACCCCCCATGAATCCTAATTGGGGACACCATACCATTTTCCGGGCATTGCGGGGCGGCCGGACGACTACAGCAAGCTCGCGCGTGCCTGGAGCACGTCAGGATGGCCTGACACGTCGGGAGAATCGCTTCGCGGAATAGGGACGGGCCTTGTCGGCCCGCTACCCGTGCAGGCGGACGGCCAGCTCGGCGACGGTCTGGCCGAGGTTGGTGCATTGTGTGCGGGCCCGATGGTCGACGTCGTCGATGGCCACCGGCCCGTAATGGTCGCCGGTGGGCATGCCCTGGACGATCATCCCGTGGATCAGCATGGCCTTGAGGATGTCCATGATCGTCGTCTCGTTGCCGCCGGCAATGTTGGCGCTGCTGGAGAACGCCCCGCCGACCTTGCCCTTCAACTGCCCGTGCAGGGCGACCGACTCGTCGATCAACTGCTTCAGCTCGGCCGCCATGGACCCGTAGTACGTCGGCGAGCCCATCACGATCGCGTCGTATTCCAGCAGGTCGCGGGCGGAGACCTTCGCCACCGGAAGCACCGTCACCTCCACACCCTCGACCTCGGCCGCCCCCTGCTCGATGGCCTCGGCCATGTGCTGTGTGTGCTGTGTCCGGGAGTAGTAGCAGATCAGCATTTTCGCCATCTTCGGCTCCTTGATTCTGGCAGGCGGGCACGTCGCCGCGGCGGTCGGCTTCGGGCGCCATGGCGTGGCCGGCCGCCGTCACGGGCGGCATTCTGGCGCGGGCGCGGAGGGATTGCAAGCCCCTTCCCGCCCCCGCGTCGGCCGCAGGCGGCGAGGTGCGGTCAGAGGGCGGGCTCGATCAGGGCCACCCGCATCGGCGCCGACAGGACGTCCGCGATCTCGAGGACGACCGGGCCCTCGGATCGCCGCCGGTCCGGCCGATCGGGCCGGGCCTTCCGCCGGCCGAAGCGCAGGCCGAGGGGAAGCACGCCTTGCCCGCCCTCGCCGGTCGGGATCGGTGCGCCGACGTCCGGCAGGCCGGGCGCGGCCGGCTCGTCCTCGGGCAAGGACGTGTTGGTCTTCCTGCGGACCTTGATCGTGTCGCTGCTGCGGATCTCGGCGCTGCCGTCGACATCGTAGAAATGCGAGTAGCCCTCGTCGCCGGGCTCCGTGTTGCTCCGCCTGCGAATCTTGATCACGTCGCTGCTGCGGACCTCCTTGCTGCCGTCCACGTCGCCCGGCAGGACGTTCATCTCGAAGCGGAAGTCGCCCCCCGCCTCGCCGTTGCCCGACGGATACGTGCTGATCGCGTTGTTCCACTCCCCGTCGAGGGCGTGGCCGGCCTCGTCGGTCACCGCGTCGTCCAGCACCAGCAGCAGCCGGTCGGCGCCGAGCGGCTCCTCGAGGGCCCAGGTGGCAATGTGACTCGAGTCGTCGTAGCTGAAGGAGGCGAACCGGTAGTCGGAGACCGTCACGCCCCGGACCGACAGGTCCTCCATGCGGATCGACACGTTGCGATCGAAGAGGATTCGGATCAGGTTGACGTTGACCCAGGGCAGCGGGCGGAGCTGCTGATCCGAACCGTCGGGGATCGAGTAGCCGCCCTTTCCGAGGCCTTCCCGGCCGAGGTATTCGATGAAGCGATCGCTCCAGTCTCTGCTGGAGACGGCCACGTCAGCGACCCGCGGCCCGTCGGGCTCGAGATTCCGCCAGACCTTGTTGGCCTCGGTGAAGTTGGCGACGAAGGCGTCGAGGTCGCCGTCGCCGTCGACGTCTCCCAGCGCCACGGCCAGGCTGAGGAAGCTGCCGAGGCTCTGGCCGGCGTCGGCGAAGTTGCCTGCCGAGTCATTGACCCACACGCTGTTGCTCCCGCTGCCGTCGGTGACGAAGGCGTCGAGATCGCCGTCGTCGTCGACGTCGCCCAGCGCGACGGCGGAGCTGCTCGAGCTGCCCAGCAGTTGGCCGCTGTCGGCGAACTGGCCCGTCCCGCCGTTTCGCCAGACCTTGTCCGGCTCGTCGGAGCCGTTGGCCACGAACGCGTCGAGGTCCCCGTCGCCGTCCAGGTCCCCCAGCTCCACGCACGTGCTGAACGAGGCCCCCAGGCTCTGGCCGCTGTCGTCGAACAGGCCCGTGCCCCGGTTCAGCCAGACCTTGTCGGCCTGGGCGCGGTTGGCCACGAAGGCGTCCAGGTCGCCATCGCCGTCGACGTCGCCCAGGGATACCGACTGCGACTCGGAGCTGCCCAGGTTCTGCGCGGTCCGGCCGAACTGGCCCGTCCCGTCGTTCAGCCACACCGTGTTGGCCTGGCCGGAGGAGTTGGTCACGAAGGCGTCGAGGTCCCCGTCGCCGTCCAGATCCCCCAACGAGACGCTCGTGCTGTTCCTGATGCCGAAATCCTGCCCGCTGCCGCTGAAAACGCCCGACCCCTGGTTCAGCCAGACTCCATCGCTCTCGCCGAGATTTGCCACGTAGGCGTCGAGGTCGCCGTCGCCGTCCAGGTCCCCCAGCGCCACGCACCAACTGGTCCCGGTGCCCAGCGACTGCCCGCTGTCGGTGAACGTGCCGGCCCCGTTGTTCCGCCAGACCTTGTTGCCCCCGCCGTTGGCGGCGAAGGCGTCGAGGTCGCCGTCGCCGTCCAGATCGCCCAGCGCCACCCCGGCGGTCATGGCGCTGCCCAGGCTTTGTCCGCTGTCCTGGTAGATCCCGCTGCCGCCGGAGACGCCGGCGCGGAACTGCCAGACGTACCCCCTCTCCGTGCCCAATCCCGCCCCCAGCCCGTGGCGGCTGAGGATCCCCGGCGTCGCCGTCGCCTGCACGAGCTCGCCCGGATGGAAGGGCTGATCGGGGTCCAGCGTGACCGTCGGCCCGCTGACCGACAGCCCGGCCGGCGGGGCGGTCAGTTGGCCCGTCTGCATCGCGTGGACGGCAAAGGTCTCGTCCGAGACGGTGTTGGGATACACGTCGTGGTCGTAGGTCACCGTGACGTTCGCGCCGGGGTCGACGTCGTGGCTGTTCGGACCGGGGGCGACGCTCACCACGGAGACCGTGTCCAGGTTCAGGAACACGCTGTTGGGCTCGCCCGGCGCGCCGAAGTTGGCCGCGAAGGCGTCCAGGTCCCCATCGCCGTCCAGATCGCCGAGTTCCACGTCATGGGTGTTTGCGACACCGGGCGTCTGGGCCGTGATCGTGAACACGCCGGCCCCGTCGTTGGCCCACACGCGATTGCCCTGCCCGACGCGGTTGCCCGTGAAGGCGTCGAGGTCGCCGTCGCCGTCGACGTCGCCCAGCGAGACGGCGACCGTCTCGTAGGTACCGAGGCTCTGGCCGGTGTCGCTGAACGTGCCGCTGCCGTCATTGCGCCACACCCTGTTGCCCTGCCCCCCCGCCATGCCGTTGGCCACGAAGGCGTCCAGATCCCCGTCGCCGTCCACGTCGCCCAGTTCCGCCGCGTAGCTGTACGAGTTGCCCAGGACCTGCCCGCTGTTGCTCAGCGCGCCCGACCCGTTGTTGAGCCAGACCGTGTTGCCGTTGACGAACCCGTGGGCCACAAACGCGTCCAGGTCGCCGTCGCCGTCCACGTCGCCGAGCGCCACGTCCCAGTTCGACAGGTTGTTCAGGCTCTGCCCCGCAGAGAACGTGCCCTGCCCGTCGTTCTGCCAGATCCTGTCGAACTGGTCCCAGTTGACCGCGTAGGCGTCGAGGTCGCCGTCGCCGTCCAGGTCGCCCAGCTCGACCGCCTCCGTGTGCCCGCTGCCCAGGCCCTGCCCGGAGTCGGTGAATACGCCGGTACCGTCGTTGACCCACGCCCTGTTGCCCTGGGCGTAGTTGCCGACGAAGGCGTCGAGGTCGCCGTCACCGTCCAGGTCGCCGAGGGCCACCGCGTGGCTTTCGCCTGTCCCGAGGCTCTGGCCGCTGTCGGTGAAGACGCCCCCCCCGTCGTTCAGCCAGACCTTGTTCGCCTCGCCGAAGCCGTTGGCCACGAAGGCATCCAGGTCGCCGTCGCCGTCCACGTCGCCGATCGCCACGTCGTTGCTTCGCCCGTTGCCCAGGCTTTGGATCGTGCTGCGGAAGACCCCGCTGCCGTCCGCGACGGCCCGGCGGAACTGCCAGACGTACGGCGAGGCGGGCGGGGCCCCGAGGAGGTCCTCGATCCCCGTCGTCGCGCTGACCTGCACCAGCTCCCCGGCGTGGTAGTCCCCCGCCGGTTTGAAGCTGACGGTATCCGTGGACAGCACGCCCAGGGCGTTCGGCGGCACGGTCAGCTTGCCGGTCTGCATCGCGTGGACGACGAACGTCGCGTCCGTCACGGTGGCCTCGTCGAGGGCGTGATCGTACTCCGCCGTGATCTTCGCCCCCCGCGGCGCCGCGTGCGTGTTGGGCGGCGGCGAGACGCTCAGCAGCGTCGGGCCGACCAGACCCGTGCTCAACAGCAGCCGCGGCTCGAGGTATTCACAGGTGGGCGCGCTGATCCGTTGGTGATCGCTGTTTCCAGACATAGCGGGTCCCTTCCGAATGCACTGCATGCCATACCTTGGAACGTCGAACGAGCTGCCCGGCCCGAGCGGACGGCCTCCCGTGCTTCCGCAGATGAATCCGCCGGGTGTTGGGTATCTTACACCAGAGTCCCCACTTTGGCAAGTATTCGCCGTCGCGAACAGCGGGCGGCTTCGCGCCGGCGGGAGCTCAACGGCCCCAACGCGGCAGCGACCAGTAGGACTGGAAGTTGGACATGTTCCACAGCGGCGGGCGGATCGGACGGTACGTCGGACCGGCCGGCGGATCGCGGTCGGTGTGGTAGATCCGGATGCGCTCGTGGTCCCAGCACATCAGCTCGTCCAGGCCGTCGCCGTCGAAATCCCGGGCCAGCGCGCACAGCCCCGGGCCCCCGTCGTCGGGCAGCGGAACGACCAGCTCGCCGTCGCCGTCGATCAGCCCGCCGGCGGCCCCCTGCGACGGGCGGATGCCCGACAGCAGCATCAGCTCGACGCCCGATCCGTCCCAGTTGACCGGCTGGAGCGTCGCGCCGACGCTCGGGAAGTCCTTCGTCCAGATCTTCCGCAGCGACGGATCGAACAGCGAGACGATCCCCTCGCTGCCGTGGAACAGGACCGTCGCGACGCACAGGCCCGCCACGTCCGGCCGGAACCGCCCGACCGCCAGCCGCTGGACGTGGCCCATGACGCGCTGGCGGATGTCGTAGTCCGGCGTCAGCAGAAGCAGCCCGTCCTCCCCGCCGGCCATGACGATCTTCACCGGCCCGGCGCCTTCGGCGTCGAGCGGGCCGACGTAGATCGCGTCCTGGTGGTCCTGCATGCACACGCGCCCGATCCGCTCGCCGTCGGGCCCGACGTGGTGATAGCCCGCCAGCACGCTGTCGCGCCCGTCGCCGTCGAAGTCGTACGCCTGCGGGAAGTGCCCGTGCGAGCACGTCAGACGCCACAGCTCCTCGAACCTCGGCGAGAGGGCCACCAGCGTGTGGTAGTGGTCGGCGAGCAGCACGTCGCGGGGCCTGCCGCGCCCGGCGAGGTCGGCGAAGCAGATCGCCGACGGCACGACGGTCGGCCCGTCGTCGCAGTAGCCGGCCCCCCAGTCGTTGATGCTGCCCTTGAAGACGTCCGGCAGCGGCGCCATCGGCGGCAGCGGCGCGGCGTATTTCAACTCGCCCGTGGCCCCCTCGCGGACCTGGAGTTCGCCCTCCCACGCGCAGACGGCCTCGTTGCGCCCGTCGCCGTCGATATCGTGAATCTGCGCCGGCGCGTCGGCCGACACCTCCATGCGCGGCGGCGGCTTCGGCTCGCCGAGCTGCCACAACACCTCCCCGTCCGCCGACATCGCCGTCATGCACCCGAGACCCCGCTGCTCGGGCGAATCGACCTGGAGCAGCAGAAAGTCGCACCGCCCGTCGCCCGTCAGGTCCCCCAACCGGATCCGCCGACCACACCCGAAGCCCGGCGTCGGGTACGTCTTCCACACAACGGGCCGCCCGAAAGCGCGCCGTCTGGCGCTCAGACGCCGCCGTCTCGCCGCCCGCCCCGTCGCCAGCCGCTCCACCTCACCCGGCAGGGCCGTCACCGTGATCGCCCCGAACCGCACCGGCCGCGAGCCGATAAGCCCCACCCGCCCGCCGGGCAGCGACCCGTCTTCGGCCTCCAGCCGCACCGGCCCGATCTGCGCCGCCAGCCTCGCCCCCGCCGCCTCGACGCGGATGGCGAACGGCTCGCCGACCTCGATCGCCGCCTCCGCCCACGCCAGCACGTCCCACCCGTTGCCCACACGCATCAGGATCTTCGCGAACCCGTCCTCGTCGACGGCGGCCGCGTAGAACCGACGGTGATCGAGCGCCCGGAAGACCACCCCGGCCGGGCCGCCCCACCCGTCGCCCGGCGGCCGCAGCTCGGCCGTCGTCTCCACGCGAACGTCGCGCCAGTCCGCCTCGCCGGTGAGAATCGACGTGTTGTCCGCACACCATGCCGTCGCAACCGACTCCAGCCGTCGCCCGCCGTCGGCCTCGACCACGCGCCACGGGTCCTTCGTCAGCCCCCACCCCCCGGCCCGCGTCGACCAGCCGCCGAGGTTGTCGCCCGGACTCGCCGGCTGGGCGTGCATCTCCTGAAACGCCCCCCACACCTCCGCCGCCACCGGCCCGGGGCGAAGCGACTCGTACGTGTCATGCAGCAGGATCTCGTCGGCAGACATATCTGCGTTTCCTCGATACTACAGCACCCGTTGTCTTCAGGCCCGCGGGGCCGACCCGGAGTTCGCCGGAGGCGCAGCCTCCGGAAAGCACCCGCCTACAGAAAGGGCCCTGAGGGGGCCCCGGAGCGATGCAGCCACGCGGCGTAGACGGGGGCAGGCACGCTCGCTTCCATCCCTCGCGGCGGCCCGGGCCATGGCCGTTAGTATCCGGCCTCCCATTTCGATTCTCTCGGCGCGCTGCCGCATGGCGTCATCCCGGCCAGGCCGCGTCAATCCATCTCCGGCGCGCCGGGGGGCAGGGGCGGCGCGACGCGGACGTAGCCGATCGGCGGCAGGCGGGTCAGGTCGCGGGGGGGCGATCGCATCGGGCGGATGCATCGCCGGTAGGCCGGCCGCCGAGACGAGAGCATCTGCCCCACCGCCATGCGCAGCCGCCACAGCGCCGACGCGTCGGCCTTGTCGAAGCGGATCGTGCCCGCGTCGGACTCGGACGCCTTCAGCACCTTCCCGCCGAGGTCGATCCGCTGGCTCAGCCCGCCGGCGACGGCCCACAGCGGCTGCTTGTAGACGTCCGCCAGCAGCGTCAGGTACTCCGTGTCCTGCTGCCCGCGGCGGAAGGCCTTCACACGGATCGACGCCGCGACGCCGCGCCCGTGCGGCAGCAGCAAGCCCGTCTTGCTGCCCTTCGCGAAGCTCTCCTTCCCGCCGATCGTCTGCCACGGCAGGACCCCGACGGCCCCGTGCGACCACGCCTTCAGGCACCAGACGACCGGCTGGGCGTTCGACCCGGCCGGGTCGTTTGCAGAACCGTACTCCGTGAAGTAGCCCCTCCCCCACAGCCGCTGCTCGTCGTGCTTGATGCGGACCTTCTGCTCGTTGGTCCCGCCGAGGCACTCGAGGTCCATCACGCCGCGGAACATGTCGCGCCCGTACTCGCTGCGCGAGACGTCGCCGCGGTACCACATCTTCGCCTGCCCGCGCACGGGCCCGACCGCCTCGTGCCAGATCAGCCCGTACCACCGCAGGGCCCAGAAGTCCTGCGTGTTGACCGGCTCGTCGAAGATCCACGGCGCCGCCGACCGCCGCCACCCGCCCCGCTTGTAGTAGACCTTGTTGTTGAGGTAGTACTGGAAGATCGTCTCGTGCCACTTCTTCGCGTCGCAGTGGGCGGCGAAGGCGGCGAAGGCCTTCTTCAGCGTCTGCTTGTACTCCGGCCGAAACGCGCGGTCGGCCCAGTAGTTGCCCAGGTACGCCGCGTACACGTCCGCCGGCCAGTTCTCGTTGAAGTGCAGGTAGAACACGTCCACCGGCTCGGACGAACGGGGCAGATCGGCGAACGCCGACCCGTCCAAAAGCGGGCCGAACCACTTGTCCCACTGCGAGAAGTCGAACCCGCCGTCGGGCGTCCACTTCGGCGCCATGCTGGGCCGGCCGCTCCAGGGGTAGTACAGCCGGTTCACGCACAGCCGGTGCTCGTGGGCGACGCGGTAGTAGGCCAGGTTGCCCGTCGGGTCCACCGTGCCGTACGCGTTCATCTCGGGGACGAACGACAGCTTGTTCGGCAGGGCGAAGTCCCGGACGGTCAGCTCGACGGCCAGCTCGAGCGTCTGCGCGCCGCTGTGGACCCTCAGCCGGCCGGCCTGCCTACCGGCGGGCGTCTTGTGCGGCACGTACAGCTCGCACAGCAGCGAGAGGTTCGAGGCGGCCGCCGCTTCCGGATCGTCGGCCGGCGGGACGGCGAACGCGGCGGCAAGCGGGACGGCGACGTCGGGCACGACGCCGGCGGACGTCTGGACGCAGTCCAGCCGGTAGACCCGCGCCCGCAGGCCGGGCGCCTCCGGGAAGCCGAACTCCACGTTGACCTTCTCGGCGCGGCCTTCCAGATTGAGCTGGAAGCAGACGGCCTCGTTGCGGGCGGCGTGGAGGCGGATCCGCCTTTGCTTCGCCGACCACAGGTGGTTGCCGCCCTTGTACCCCACCGGGCGGGGCGGGATCATCGCGCCGGTGGTCGAATGGATCTTGTCGACGAGGTCGACGACGGCGACCTTCAGCCCGCCGACGGTCGGGAGATCCGGCGAGGCGGGGAAGGGCTCGAGGCCCACATCCGCGATGCGGAAGGCCCGCGGGCGGTTCGAGACGCGGAGGGCCTTCGTGACGGCCGGGCCCACGTTGCCCGCCGCGTCGACCGCCGCGATCGAGAGCGTCACCGCCCCACCCGGATCGAGGGGCAGGTCCTGGACGTGCATGCGGACCGCCTCGCCGGGCCGGCCCGCCATCGGGATCAGGTAGCGCGGCATCGGCCTCGCCGCCTTGCCCGCGGCGGCGTAGGTGACGTGGAAGCCGAGCGTCTTTGTCCCGCCCACGTCGGGCGGCGTCTTCCACGTGACCATCGCCTCGCCGGCCGGCAGGTCCTCGGTGCTCGCCTTGACATGCGTCACGGGCCCCGGCGGCTCCTCGTCCGTGCCGTCGGTCCACACCTGGAGCCACGGCTCGGACCCGCGGCTCCGGCGGCTGTAGACGTAGCGGTTGGGGAAATACGTGTACGTGAACTTCCCGCCCTTGTAGGACCAGATGCTGCCGACGTCGTCGTAGGCGGCGAAGCCTTCGCTGAGGCCGGCGACGCGTGCGGCGACGACGTCGGCGCCGACGGCGACGGCCTGCCACCCGTTCGCGTCGGGCGGCGAGGCCTCGGCGAACCGCCAGATCGTGTGTCCGCGTCCGAAGGCGGCGTCCATCAGCGTGCTGCCGGGATAGGCCCAGTCCGTCCGCCCCAGCTCGGCCTGGACGAAGCACGCGCTGCCGTCCTGCCTCCGGTAGCCGCTGGAGGTGCCCTCGACCCACGGGGTGGCCAGAGACGAGACGGTCACGCGGCCGAGCGGCGCCTTCGGCGAGGCCGTGCGGACGTGCCACAACGCGCCGGTGATCCGCCTGCCCTTCAGAGCGGAGCAGTTGGCGTCGAAGATCACGTGCTCCTGCTGGCCCTTGAGCTTCAGGCGATCCGAGCCGCCGTTGTTGCCGTACTTCTCGTCCTTGACCGTCCCCGTCCACGTGTCGCGCGTGACGTTCAGGCGGACGGGCCTGCCCTTCGGCGGCCAGCTCGGGCGGGGCGGCTCGGTCGGGTCGGTCGAGCCGGCAGCGCCCGCCGGAGCGGTCGGGCCGTCCAGCAGGGCGAACGTCACCTCGTCCATCGTCTTGCGCCACGACCGCGCGAAGGCGACGAAGCCCTTGTTGTGCGTGTGCACGCCGTCGCCGGCGATCAGTTGACGCCGGTCCCCGCTCGCCTGGAACTCGGCGAAGTTGTAGGCGATGGGGATCTTCCGCCGCCGGCACATCTCGATGACCGCCGCGTTGAAGCGGGCCTCCGGCTCGGAGTTCGGGTCCTTGAAGCCTCGCGGCGGGATCGTGCCCACGATCGCCACCGTGCCGCGCTTCTCGCACGCGGCGGCGATGGCGGCCAGGTCGTCGGTCGCCGGCCCGATCGCCTTGTCCGACTTCGAGTTGTTCGTCCCGTAGAGGATCAGGCAGAAGGCCGGGTCGACCTCGGCCAGCTCCCGCCCGATCCGGCCGCGGCCGAAGCTCGTCCTCATGCTCGGGTAGCCCCGCCCGACGACGACGTAGCGGCCGAGGGCGGCCTCGATGGTCCGGGGGTACGACGTGGCCCCCGTCAACGAGTCGCCGAAGCAGAGCACTCGGCCCCTGTTGACCTTGCCGGCGCCGGCGGCGTGGACCTGCCGGATGCGGTCGGCGTAGGCAAGCCGATCGGTCCGGCGTTTCGTGGGCGGGGGCTGCTGGAAGGCTCGAGTGGCCCACGCGGGCGCGGCGGGCGACCAGGGCGAAACGTTGTCCTGGAAATCGACGGCGGCCACGCGATACCGCCACGGCCCCGCCGCCGGCGGGCGATCCGTGTGCCGCGGCAGGGGCGCTTCGGCGATCTTGACGAACCGCCCGTCGGCGCCGGCCCGGGCGACGAGGTAGAACGCCAGGCCGACGTTGTCCTTCCCGCGCGGCCAGGACAGATGAACGCCCCGCTCGTCGCTCCGCGCGGCGGGCCTGGCCGGCGCCGGCGGGGCCGTCGTGTCCTCGCCGCGGTAGATCGTCAGGTCGCGCAGGTGCAGCACGCCCTTGCCGCCGGCGGTTCGGCCGTGGAAGCGGAGGTTCGAGTAGTCCGTCGCCCGCGCGACCGCCCCGTCCGGCTGGGCGTTGTAGCGGAACCGGTCGCAGAAGTAGACCATCGCCCGCCACCGCCCGCCGGTCAGGAGGCGGTAGGCCTTCGACGTCGTGTTGTCCCCCGCCCGCCGGTCGTACAGGTTGAAGGGCACCTGCTCGACGCCGCCCTCGCACGAGGCGAGAAAGGCCACCTTCAGCCCCGCCGAGCCGCGGATCTTCAGCCCATACGTTTGCGCCAGCCCCTCGCCGCCCTCGCGGACTGTCACGTCGCCCAGCCGCCGATACACGGTGACCGACCCGGCCGCCTTCCCCTGGTTGTGCTTCGGCGGCACCGGAGGCGGGGTGGCGGTCCGCGCCACGCCGTCAGGCCGACGCGGGACGTCCACGCCCGTCAGCCGCCCGTAGTCGGCCCGCCGGTGATAGTCGCTCGAGCCCATCACCGCCCACGACCATTCCACCATCGGCCGCTC
>Ga0180437_10001461_pt1 | contig 40493 bp, 33 predicted proteins | sample SS_ome_4_FD_132410 | JGI IMG/M metagenome (GOLD analysis project Ga0180437, IMG submission 132410) | Hypersaline lake sediment archaeal communities from the Salton Sea, California, USA - SS_3_D_1 metaG | ecosystem: Environmental > Aquatic > Non-marine Saline and Alkaline > Hypersaline >...
GGGGCGCTCACGAGGTGTCCACACGACAGCAATGCTGGTCGGCGACTCCCACGGTGGAAAAGTGCACTATGACATCTCGCCGAAGGCAATGCGGAAGATGTTCGGGCCTTCGAAGCTCTGGAAGCGTGTCGGCCCAGAGACGCTCGGCCGCGACCTTGTGCAGATGATCTCTTCGAGCTTCGTGAACTACTTGAGGCAGAGATGACATGGATACACGTCCCCGCCACATCGAGCTCTTCGCCGGCGCCGGAGGAGGCCTCTACGCCTCCAAACTCCTCGGATGGAGGACCGTCTGCGCCGTCGAGATCGACGAATTCTGCCAGAAGATCCTCGTCCAGCGACAGCGCGACGGGGTCTTCGAGCCCTTCGCCCTCTGGGATGACGTCCGAACCTTCGACGGCCGACCTTGGCGCGGACGCGTCGAGGTCGTTTCAGGAGGCTTTCCCTGCCAACCGTTCTCGGTCGCCGGCAAGCGCCGCGGAGAAGACGACCCACGAAATGGGTGGCCTCACACGATCCGCATCATTCGTGAAGTACGACCCGAACTCGCATTCCTGGAGAACGTCCCAGGCCTGCTTGCCCGGTCTCACGGATACTTCGGGCGAGTACTCGGAGACCTGGCCGAGGCAGGGTACCATGCGGAATGGACGGTGCTGGGAGCAGACGATTGCGGTGCCCCGCATCGGCGCAAGAGGCTCTGGCTCCTTGCGTGGGATACCCACGCCGACCGTGGGCGACTCGCGCAACTCACGCAACATGACCGCCAACCGGAAGCCCGGTTCGAAGGCCCACTCGGGGATGACCCTTTCGGACTTCATCTGGATATGGCCGACGCCGAGCGCGAGGGATTGGAAGTCGGGCAAGGCGAGCGAAGCGACGCACGCGCGCAACGCGAGGCCCCTCAACGAGGTGGTCGAACGCAAGGATGGTGGGCCACTGAACCCGCCCTGGGTGGAGCTTCTGATGGGCTGGCCGCTCGGCTCGACAAGTCTACACCCCATGCGCCATTGTGCCTTGTGCCTTGGCTAATGGGGTTTGGAAATGAGAAAGACGCGAACAGGGTGGAAGCGTTGCAGGGCTTGCGGTGCAGTTATGACGAGGAAGCGCTTTGCGAGCGGTCGACTAGAGGGCAACAAGGAGTGGAGGAAGAGGCTGTTTTGCAGTCTCTCCTGCGCGAACACGAGAGATGTTGTCGGAGAGCATGGCCTCTCGTGGCGAGCGAAAAAGCACCTTCTGAGCGCTTGCGAGAATTGCGGGAGCAGGAATCGGCTTTCAGCGCACCATGTCGACGGGAACCGGGAGAACAACACTCCGGAGAACATCGAGACCCTCTGCGGCAGTTGCCACACTGTTTGGCATCATATGGTGCGGAGGCTTGGCAAAGCGGAGCCTGGGAGGATGGTATACCGCGGATAGCTCATGGGGTGGCCGATCGGGTCCACAGAATCAAAGCCCTCGGGAACGGACAGGTTCCGATTGTGGCTGCGCGCGCATTCCGCATCCTTGCACAGCGGATAGAGGAGACGGCATCGTGATCTCTCCTACCACGTCACCAGGGTCGAGTCCGCAGACCTCCAGGCGAAGCTCGAAGCAGAAGAGCGCCGACGCGAGCTGCTGCTTGAAAAGAGCCCGAAGCGCCTCTGCGAGATCCGCGACGAAGCCCTGAAATTCGCTTCCACGTGGGAGCCCCTCTGCCAGGTTGACCATGTCGAGACCACGGAAGCTCCGTGAAGCCTTCGGAGAGCGGAAGTCGCTCGCTGAGTGGGCCAAGGACCGCCGATGCCCTTGGTGCGAGGGGACCCTTCGGAATCGCCTCGCCGCAGGCATGGATCTCGAGCAGGCGATCACGACGCCTCGGCGCAAACGGGGCGCGTACCAGTACAGGGCCTTCGGCGAGCTGAAGACACTCGACGAATGGGTCGACGACCCGCGCTGCAGCGTCCGACGATCGACGCTTGTGCTCCGGCTTCGATCAGGCATGACGATCGAGGAAGCGATCCTGACGCCGAAGAGGAAGGGTGGGAGGCCGAGGTCACGATGAAGCGAGAGAAGCTCTACAGAGCCGGCAGGGAAGCGAAGACGCTGACCGAATGGGCGCAAGACCATCGCTGCCAGGAAGGGTCGGCCCTATTGACCGACCTCTTCCGAGGGATGTCCTTCGACGAGGCGATGTTGTTCTGGAAGGCGCGATTCGATTGGGAGCAAAAGAGTCCCTTAGTCGAGTCAGCCGAATCCGTCGAGCCGGAGACCGTCCCGGATCGTCCGATCCAGGACCCCGGAAAAACGCGCGACCGACGGCGCGACCCGGTGTTCAAGAGCTACACCCCGAGAACCCTGAGCGCGTTGGTCACGAACCTCAAGCTCGACGAAGTAGGCTCGGCGGAGGTGGACGAGGCCCTGAGTCAGCGCCCTAAGATTAGGGGCGAGTGCACCCACAGACGTCCGTGCCCGTGGGTCGGATGTCGGCACCATCTGTGGCTCGAGGTGTCGCCGGCTGGCTCCGTCAAGCTTCTTTTCGGATGCGCGGAGCTGGATGACCTCCCCGATACCTGCGCGCTCGACGCAGCAGAACGAGGCGGCCTCACGCTCCGGGAGGTGGGGCGCAGGCTCAACATCACGCGCGAACGGGCTCGGCAGATCGAGTGGTGGGCGCTCCTGAAGATGTTCCTGATCCTCTACGACGACTACTGAGGCAAACATGACCTGGAAGATCGATACGAAAAGAGCTCTCCGATGCAACTTTTGCGACCTGGTCCACGACAAGGTCGAGGCCGGAGGCCTCTGGTATTGCCCGAATCCGATCTGCCCGGGGTGTGGAGCGGCCTATCACCGTAGGAAGATGGACAGCTATCAGGAGATAGAGAACGGACGCCACACCGTAGACCCGAAGGAGAAGATCGCGATCGGCGAAAGGTTGCTCGAGCAACTCGACCTCGACCCGAACCTGTGGGAAGCTATTGAGCGCTGCGTGATCTACTACAAGGGCGGACCGAAGCCGCACGTGCCGAAGGGCGGCTCGGAGCGCTTCAACGACCTCGGCCGCGAGCTCGCAAGGGAAGTCCAGGAAGAGATCCGACAGGAGGAGGTCGCCAGGCAGCGGGAGGCCTTCGCCAGGAGTGAGCTGGGAGGCAACGGGCGACGCGGCCTCAAGAGGCGGGTCGATGAGCGAAAGGATGCGGATAGGTAGCCTGTTCTCTGGGATCGGCGGACTCGAACTGGGCCTTGAGCAGTCCGGCTTGGGCTATACGACATGGCAGGTCGAGGCCGACGCCTTCTGCCGTTCCGTGTTGGCGCGCCATTGGCCCAGGGTCAAGAGGTACGAAGATGTTCGAGAAGTCGGAAGGCACAACCTCGAGGCAGTTGAACTCATCTGCGGAGGATTTCCCTGCCAAGACATCAGCGTCGCCGGCCGAGGAGCTGGGCTCGCGGGTGCTCGCAGCGGCTTGTGGTATGAGTTCCTCCGCGTTGTCGAAGAGCTTCGACCTGCATGGGTCGTGGTCGAGAACGTGGGCCATGGCAGCTCCCGGTGGGTTGACGGTGCTCGACAAGATTTGGAACTCGAGGGCTATGAAACGCTTCCGGTCCCACTTGCAGCGAAGCATTGCGGAGCGCCCCACATTCGATCCCGCGTCTTCGTTGTTGCCCACGCCGAGCGCGAGCAGCTACGGGAGCTCGAACAACGGGTGCCCGCACGACGGGCGCACCGAATACGCTACGAAGGGGAAGCCGAGCTTGTGGACCCTCGCGAAGCGAGAAGGTGGCAGCCTCTCCCCGAACTATGTCGAAGCGATGATGGGGTTCCCCGAGAATTGGACCGTGCCAGATTACGCGCCCTCGGAAATGCTGTCGTCCCAAGAGTAGCCGAAGTTGTCGGTCACGTGGTGTCGCAATGGCACGCACAAATCGTGGACGAGCGATGATCGGAATACAAACCAACGAGCAGCGCGTCCGGATGATGGCAGAAGCCCTCGATCGTCTCGGCTTCTACAACGAAGCACGACGAGTCGAAGCGCAGTATTCGGCTTATACGCGCGGCGGTGTTGTTGTTCTGCACCTCGACACGCTCGAGGCTCTCGTGGAGATCGCGCTTGAGCGGAAGGACTTGACGAAGGGCAACGACTCAGGGTAACGTCGAGATGTTCGGGCAGCCGTTGTCGACAGCAACGGCCGGACATGCAGGAATGGAACTAGGGGGGAACGGTGGTGGTCCCATCGGCGTTGCATACGTGCGCGCTGTTGACAACAGAATACAGTTTCGGGCTTCGGCCCGACCGAAAGCGCCCTGTTTGGGCTCGGGGATCCTGGAGAACCCTCCTAGTTCCTCCCCGGAGCCCCTGTCGAAGCAGGGCGCTTTCTTTTTTTGCTGCGGAGGCAGAGATGCCGGACTCCATTGGCGCCCAGGAATGGGCCTTCGTCTGCGAGGACCTCCTCGATCGTCTTCTGCCCCGCGAGATCGGAGGTGAGGCCTTCGAGGTCTTCGCCTTCCTGATCTACCGTTCCATCGATGGCGGCGAAGGGGCTCGCCTCCCCCGGGAGGACGGCCTCCACATGCTCTACGACTGCACGATCATCGGTGATGCGCTGCAGTTGAGCGAGGCCAAGGTGCGCAAAGCGGTGAGGGTCCTGGCCAAGCGCGGGTGGATCCGAGTGGAAGGCAACAATGGCAACGCCATCATCCACGTGGGGCGGATGTACTTCGGCCCGGACGGCGAGATCGATGGGGTCGAACTGATCTACGACAAAGCGATGGCCGAGGTGGACCGTCGCGGCGAGGCCTCAACCTCGCAAGGGAAGGGCGCATGAGCAAGAGGCACGACTACTACATCAAGGTCCAGCACGACCATTTCGACACCGCCATGCCCCAGCACGTCGGCGAGCGGGCCTATCAGGTCTACCAGGTGCTGAAGCGCTTCGTGTGGCGGAACGAAGAGGACGGCAACCAGTCCATCGTCGGCTTCGCGCGAGCGGGCCTGCTCGCCGTTCGCCTCTCAACGCGCAAGCTGGCTACGTACGTGGGCATCACGCGCCGGCATCTCAGCCGAATGCTCAAGCAGCTCGACGAACTCGGATGGATCATCCGGGTCCCGGAGAAGCCCCAGGGAGGTGCTTCGAACATCCTCGTCCTCGGCTACGTGTCGACCCGCGGGAGCGTACGACCGCGCCGCCACGAGGTCTTCTTCGCGGACATCTATGCCTCGTTCATGTACGAGGAGGTCGAGCAGTACGCCGAGAGCAAGTACCGATCGATCCTCCACCTGGACATGGCCGATCGCCTCGAAGTCGTGGACGCGAGATCCGAGGCTGCGACCGCTCTGCTGCAAAAGATCGCAAGAAACACGAACATTACGGGAAAAATTACGCAGATTCTGCGCGATCCGGAGCCAGGAGAATCCTGGGGAATCCTGGGGACTTCCGGAGCAACTACTGAACATAAACCGGGGGCACGCGGGTCATACAACCGGGGACCCGGGGGTCATACAACCGGGGACCCGGGGGTCATACAACCGGGGACCCGGGTTTCCCCAAGAATAGATAACAAGGAAAGAGCAAACGACGAACACCAAACAACGAATATCCCCCCACAGCCCCCGGCCGCTATCGCGACCGAGGACGTGGTGGGTGACGCGCTATCGCGCGCAGTAGAGAGCACCCCGGAAAATTTCGTGGAGGTCGAACCACCACGAGAAGAGCTGCAAGGGGTGGGAGCAGTTGGACAGCCCTCTCCGCGGCGGTCGGCTTTTCGGCCTGCTGAGCGTGACGAGGAGCCCCGCTCCTCCTGGGGGTCGCGGAAGAGCTCCTGGGGTAGCGGCAAGCCGAAAGCGAAGGCGAAGTCGCAGCCGGCCTATTCGAAGATCCCGAAGCGGCCCAAGGCGTCTGCTCCGCCTTCGATCGTCGGCGACGATGCCCTCGAAGAGGTTCGCGCCATCGTGCAGAAGGGCAAGCTCAAGGAGGGCGACGCGCTCGCGAAGCCGAAGGGCAAGCGCCGATCGGATCCCTGGGCCAAGGACCTGCCCCTGGGCATGGAGGCCGCGATAGGACGCCTCGGTGAGGTCTGGCAGCAAGCGCTCGATGCGCGCGGCAAGGACGAGGTGCAGAGCCCGTTCCGCACGGAGAAGGTGCGCTGGAAGACGGTAGAGCTCCTCGAGGCGTACGGCGAAGAACGCCTCGCCGGCGCGGTCCGTTACATGGTGCGCAACTGGGACATGTTGCGCGAAGCCAAGAAGTGGAAGTCGGTGTCGCCCTCGGTGATGGTGCTCTACTACTACGCCGACGACCTCGTGAACGAAGCGAAGCTCTACGCGGGCGCGCAAGACGCGATCGACACCTGGGAGGAGTGGCGCTCGAAGCACCCCGGGCGGCTCCGAGCCCCGGACGAGATTCAGAAGCCCTACATGGAGGCCCAGAAGCTGCGCCAGCAGATCGGGCTGTGACGGATCGGACGATCCAAGGAGACGGAATGGCAGAGGAGGGGATGAAGCTACTCAAGCTCGACAAGTCGCATCTCGAATACATGCGACTGCCGCCCCGGTTGTGGCGGGTCACACCGGACAAGATCCCGGAGAGCGTGCAGCCGGTCTTCCGGCGCTTCCTTCGAGACCTCGAGGAGCGCATGACGCACGGCCCGACGGTGCTCCTGATGGGGGACCCCTTCGTCGGCAAGTCGGCGATGGCGGCTCTCGCGTGCAAACGAGCTCGCCAATTGCGGAAGACGGTCCAGTTCTTCCGCCTCTGGGAGTACCGCGCTCTCCGCCGCAACAACGAACCCTTCGACATCGAGACTTCGATCGTGTCGCGTTGCATGGACGTGGAGCTCCTTGTGTTCGACGACCTCACCGAAGACGACGCCAACGATAGCTGGTACGGCTTGAAGGACCTCCTGGGTTTGATCCGCACGCGGTCGGATTCGCTCCTCACGACGATCATCACGACGCGCTTGTCGGAGCAATCCCCCGTGATCGCGCACATCGTCGACTCCGTGTCGCCGCTCTTCGCGCTTCACGTGGAAGGCCCCTCTCAGCAGGACTGGATGGAGGAGGACTGATGGCGTACGTCGAATTTGTGTCGAAGCTCGTCCACGAGGGGCGCGAGGCGGTCTACAAGGCGGCCTCGGCAGGGATCGAACCCGACCACCTCGGTCAACAGCAGGCGAAGGACCTCTACAGCTACCTCCTCGAGTACATCAAGCAGTACGACGACTTCCCGACAGTGGCGACGATCGAGGGCTACCTCGGCATCGCCGTTCCTCCTCCGCCCCCCGAGCCTCTCGACTTCTGGATCGACCGCATCCAGGAGTTTCGGGTCCTCTCGGTTCTGCTCAAGCACGACGAGAAGATGGGCGACGCGGTCCAGCGCCGCCACGCGGGGGACGGCGTCGAGATCCTCGAAACGACCCAACGCCTCCTGCGAGAGCAGCACCTGGTGGTCGGTCGCGTCGCGGACCTCTTCGGCAACGTGCATGGCGCATGGCAGCGCTACAACGACATCAAGCAGGGCAAGCAGGGCGTCCCCTTCCCGTGGCCGAGCATGACGAATGAGACGCTCGGCATGTGGCCGAAGGATCTCATCCTCGTCGTTGCCAGGACGGGCGTCGGTAAGTGCGTGGATGGCGATACGGAGCTCATGGACCCGAAATCCGGATTGGTTCGGAAGATCCGGCATGTCGTCAGGGACCACTATAGCGGGGCAGATCGGATGCCGCGCTGCCCGTCTCCGTTCGATAGGATTCAGAGCTGGTCGAAGGACGAGGGGCGCCTAGTCAGGGCGTCGATCGCCGCGAAGGTGGACACCGGGGTGAAGGAGTGCCTCGAATTCGTTTTAGCGAGCGGCAAGAGCGTGGTGGTGACCCCGGAGCATCCCTTCATTCTCCCGGACGGATGGCGTCGAGCAGATGAAGTCCGCATAGGCGAGACAGTTGGTACTCCGTGCCATGTCGGCTTCCCGGAGGCCCCCATTGAGATGCCGAGTGCGGAGCTCGACCTGTTGGCGGTCATGCTCGCAGACGGTAGTTGCACCGGGCATCACGTGTCTTTCACGAAGCACGATCCGGAGATTGTTCGTATCGCTGGCGAAGCCGCAGATGAGATCGGAGCTTCCACGGTACGCGTTCGCTCCCACGAGTACGCCTTCACTGGTACTGGTGAATCGAAGGGGAAGGTCAATCCAGTTCGCCAGCTTCTACGAGCGCACGGCGTGGACAAGACCCTGTCGAAGAACAAGCACATTCCGGAGGCGGTCTTCCGGCTCGACCGAGACCAACTCGCCCGCTTCTTGTCTGTGTTCTGGATGTGCGATGGGTACGTGGACAACGGTCCGGGTATTGTGCTCGCGAGCGAGCGGATGTTGCGGCAGATCGCGCATCTGTTGCTCCGTTTCGGTATCCGATGCTCCGTGCATCACAAGCCGACGCGTCTGAAGGGGGCGTTGTTCGACGCGTGGCGGCTTCGTGTGTACTCCGACTGCTGGGAGACCTTTGCGGGCGAGATCGCTCTGTGGGGGAACAAGCGCAAGCGAATGCAGGAGCTGTTGCGGCGCGGTCGTAACGCGAACGTGGGGAGTCCTCGGGTCTGGGACGGGGTGCGAATCCGACGCTACAAGCGCTGCCAGCGGCACGAGAAAGGCGTGCGGGGGTCAGAAGCTTGGTGGTGGGACTCCGGTCTGTTCTGGGATCCTGTCGAAGAGATCCGGCATGCTGGAGAGCGACGCGTCTTCGACCTTACCGTACCGGTGTCCGAGTGCTTCGTCGCCAACGACATCGTCGTGCACAACACATGGACGTTGATTCTGATGGCGCTCACCGCGTGGAAGGCCGGACACAAGGTCCTCTTCGCCACCACGGAGATGTCGCAGGACACGCTCATGCAGCGGTTCCTCGCCGTCCACCTTCGGCTGCCGTACAGGATGCTGCGGCAGGGCAAGCTCCCCATGGTGGACGAGGTGCGTTTCGAGAATTCGCTCAACGAGCTGCAGGCGTCGGAGGGCCTCTACATCATTGGCGGCCACTTCGACTTCCGTGTCGAGTCCGTCGATGCCGCCATCGAGGAGTGCCGCCCGGATCTCGTGATCCTCGACGGTGCCTACCTGTTGAAGGTGCCCGGCAAGACCCGGACGGAGCGCATGGCGGAGGCTTTCAATGAGTTGAAGCGCCTCGCGATGAGCCACGAGGTCCCGCTCGTTACCACGACCCAGTTCAACCGTGAGGCGAAGAAGGGCAAGGCACAAACGAGCGTCCTTGAGAACATCGGCCTCTCCGACGTCGGCGGTTGGAACGCGGACCTCGCTTTCGCGCTCACGGCGACCGAGGAGATGGAGAAGGCACACGCGATGGGCGTCGTGATGATGAAGGGCCGCGAGGTGAAGATCGAGCCCTTCGAGGTGAACTGGGACTTCGACCTTATGGACTTCTCGGAGAAGACCGACGATCAGGGAGTCGACCTCGGCCCCGACGACGACCCGATTTTCTAGGAGCTCTTCATGGACAGGGCGCTCGCCTTTGTTGACCCCCTCCCGATGGCGCTTCAGTACGTCGAGCTGGGCTGGCATCCGATCCCTCTCTGTTGGCCGGACATCTTTGGGGAGTGCGCCTGTGGGCGCGGACACGGCGAGCACAGCATCGGGAAGGCCCCTCTGACGCGCTACGGGTATCAGGACCTCCGGGTGGACGAGGCGATGGTTCGGCGGTGGTGGAAGTGGAAGCCGAGCGCCAACATCGGCCTTCTGCTCGAGCCCTCCGAGCTCGTCGTGGTAGACCTCGACGGCCCTGCCGCTCTCGAAGAGGCCGAGGCCCTCGGATTGCCCGACACGCTGCGCGTCAGCACGGGCAAGGGGTGGCACTACTACTACCAGCGCCCCAAGGATTGCGCGGCGGGACGCGCCACGCAGAAGGGCGAGTCGCGGCTGATCGACATCCTCGCCAAGGGCTACGTAGTAGCTCCCCCCTCGGTCCACGTCTCGGGCCGCGTCTACGTCTGGAATGCGGCTGCGCGAGCCAAGTTGGCGCCAGCCCCCGCGTGGGCGCTCGATTTCTTGCCGAAGCCGTCGTGGATGCTCCGCAAGGGCTTCAAGCCGCCGAGCAATCGCTTCAACGAGGGCGAGGCCGACGTGAGCACCGTCCGTGCCGCGATCCGCCACCTTGAGCCCGAGGACTACGACCTCTGGTTGCATGTCGGCTTCGCGCTCCAGACCTGGGACGACGTCGGCAACGGCCACGGTGAAGGCTTCCGAATGTGGGACGAGTGGTCGCGCTACTCGAGCAAGTACCCCGGGACCAAAGAGCTCCAACGGAAGTGGGCTTCCTTCCGCAAGCGCGGTGGCGGCAAGGGCCTCGGAACGCTCTTCGACCTCGCCAAGAAAGCAGGGTGGGCACCCGAGCGTATCGCGGCGTCTCCCGCTTCCTCCGTGGGCGCATGGCGTAGTACGTTGACCGCTTGACGATAGCCTCGCATCGTGTTAGAAACGTGGCGTATTCAGGGTCGAGGGTCTTGATGGACGGGATTCGATGGACGGGATTCTCGCAACGACACGCGGAGGAAGCGTGAGCCAGCGTGTGCTGTTCGATTCCTGCCATCCGGACTACTACGAGCTATCTGGTGTGAGGCATTGGCGTCGTGCGCGACGAGGCAAGTTCGACCCCATCGGGGCCGCTCTTGCGGATCGGCACTACTCGCGCCGCACACCTGGTTCTCCGCAATTCATGCCTCCCGGGCAAACTCTCGTCCTTGTGACGAGAGAGCTCGACGCGGTATGGGGCTGGTGGCGTCCTCACCCGCGCAGCGGGCTGCAGGCGATGAACGGGTTGGATGGATGGACGTGCACGATCTTCCGCAACGAGGGCAAGCTGCTGTCGAGCGAGCTGATCCTCGACGCCGAGATCGCTCTTGCGGGGATTCATCCGGACGACTGCGGGCCGGACGGCATGATGACGTATGTCTGGTGCTCGAAGGTGAGCAGTACGAACCCCGGGTACTGCTACCAGCGAGCCGGCTGGAGTAAGGTCGGTTGGTGCAGTAAGAGGCAGAAGCGCCTCTTGATGAAGCCGTTCGGGCTGGCAGGGAAACGCCCGGAAGAAGACAAGACGGACTGACGGCATAGCGCCGAGCCGGGGCAAGGCGGGCTCCGGGATACAAACACCCCGCTGATACGAGGAGAACGACATGAGCTGGATGTTGGACGCGAAAGAAGCAGCGGCACGCGACAAGCGACGTATCGATCGACGCAATCGCCCCGACCGCTGGTGGATTCGCAAGGGCGACACGCAGCGCATCGTCCTGATCGACGATGACCCGCAGCCTGTGTACGAGCACAACCCGAACCTCGCCGGGGGCTGGAAGAACCACTTCTCCTGCCCCAACGAGCCGGACTCGCCGTGCTGCAAGAAGCTCGGCCGCGGCTACGACAAGCGACGGGGCTACGGGCGCTGGACGCGCTACTTCTACACCATGGTCGACATGCGAAAGTGGACCGACGGTGGGGGGCGCACCCGCGAGTACGAGATGAAGTTTCTCGCGGCGTACTACAACAGCTACGAACGCATCGAGACCAAGCGCAAGCGCGTGGGCGGCCTCGCGGGATGGGTGATCGAGGTCCATCGCGACGAGAAGCGGAACGACCCCGACATCGGTGGTGAGCACGACCCCATCAAGGAGGTCGAGGACCACGAGGGGCTCTTCAACGTGGCCACCTACAACCGACGGAAGATATCGGCCATGTACGACGAGGCCGAGGCGAGCCCCGAGAAGATGGTCGAGCTGCAGAAGACCTTCCAAGTCGAATTCGACGACGACGGGAAGCTCGTGCGCAGAGTCCCGGCCTTCAACTACGCCACCTTCCTCGCTCCTCCCTCCAACGAGGAGATCGAGGACATGCTCATCACCATGGTGGGCGGGAGTAAAGGCGGCGGCGCCGGCCGCTCCAGCGACATGGCCGAAGAGGACATCCCATTTTGATGCCCTCGCTCGGGGCTAGCTCCCCGGGTTCAGGGCACACCTTCTGAGGAGACGGATATGATTCCGAAGGACGTGATCTTGAAGCTCGGGGAGCAGAAGCTCCTGGCGCACGTCGCGCACGACGGCGAGGTCCACCAGGTGGACTACGGTTGGCACGAGAAAGAGCCCAGTGATATGCCGCCACGGAGTTGGTTCGATTCCGTTTGCGGCGAAGTCGACTACGTGCTCGCGGAGCGATTGCGCGTCTCGAAGGGCGGCATCCCGAAAGATGTCGTGGGCTAAGGCCCGCTCATGAAGGTACGCCTCGATTCGATGGCCTGGCTCGATCGCAAGGCCCTCAACTTCGCCAAGATCGTCCGGCTCGAGCGGGAACTCACGCTCCAGCAGCGGAAGTTGCACCCACAGGCAGAGCCGCAGACGCTTCGCCTCTGGGAGTCGGAGCCCGATGTCTTCGGAGTCCCTCGTGCGTACTTCCTCGAGCGAGCTCGACTGGCGCACCAGGTTGAGGACCGGACGACTCGGGGGCAAGATTTGGGGAAGCCCATCGCCTTCGAGGGCCAGCTTCGACCCGGCCAGCTCTTGGCCTTCCGCGCGGTGATGCCGCAACTCGAGAAGGGGTACGGCGGTGTGGTCCGAGCTCCGACCGGATGGGGCAAGACCGTGTGGGCTTGCGCGGTGGTCGCCGAACTCGGTGTGCCCGCCCTAGTGTTCGTGCAGCGCGAGTCGCTCACCGAGCAATGGGTGGAGCGCCTCGAGCAATTCCTGCCCGATGCCCGCATCGGAGTCGTGCAGGGAGACCGTTGCGACCATACAGGCTTTCACGTCTCGGTCGCGATGATGCAGTCGGTCTCGCAGCGCGACAACTATCCGCAGACGCTCTACGACTGGCCCGGACTCCTGATCTTCGACGAGGTCCATCGGCTTGCGGCCCCGACCTTCTCGCAGATCCCTCCGCGCTTCCCCGCGCGGTGGCGGTTGGGCCTTTCGGCCACGCCGCGTCGGGCGGACGGCACGGAGGACGCCTTCTTCTTCCACCTGGGGGGCATGTTGCACTCGGCCTTCCAGGCGAAGTTGACGCCGAAAGTGAAGCGCGTGTGGACGAGGTTCCGGTTGCCCCCGATGAAGGGGCTCAACGAGAGGGACATCAGTGAGGCGCTCCTTCTGCGCTTCCTTTGTACGAACCCTCGTCGCAACGCCATCATCGTCGACCAGCTCGTTCGCGCTGTGGCGGCCGGCAGGCGCTGCCTGGTGCTATCGAAGCGGCTTCAACACCTCGACGACCTCGAGGAACTCTTCCAGGCCGAGTACATCAAGAGCGATTGCCCCCCGACGACGGGCTTCTGCATCGGAGGGGTGCGCGGCGAGAAGCTGGCCAAAGCGAAGCAGGCGCAGGTGATCTTCGCGACGTACTCGTTCGCCGGCGAGGGCTTCGATGTGCCGGAGCTCGACACGCTTGTCATGGCGACGCCGATCTACGATTCGGAGCAGCCGGTGGGGCGGATCCTGCGCGAGCACGAGGGCAAGAAGCACCCCATCGTGGTGGACCTTCGGGACGACCACATCGGGCTCTGTGAGCGATGGGGGCGCAAGCGCGACGAATTCTACGAATCGTTGCGGCAGGCAGAGATCGGGGCGGCTTGACAATCGCGCTCTAATATATTAGACAAGGGGCAGGAGGTAGCCATGTCCGACACAGGATGGACATTTTCGAAGTGGTGGGAGGAGAACAAGGAGCAGCGCAATCTCGAACGTCGACAGCGCTATGCAAAGAACCCCGTCTACCGGGAGAAGGTGCTCGACCAGAATCGCAAGCGTCGCGAGGTACAGCGTCGAGAGGCGGAGAAGCGCCGCAAGGAGGAGCACAAGGCGAAGAAGGCCTCTGTGCACCCCGGATTCGAGGAGCTTGAGAATGTGGAACTCGACGACGGGACCGTGTTCGAGGGCAAGCTCTACACGATCGGCGCGGTGGCGCACGCTATCAGACGGTCGGTGCAGACGGTGCGGATCTGGGAGAAGAAGGGCCTCATCGAGACCACGCCATACCGGCGAGCGAAGCGGGGCGATCGGCTTTACTCGTCGGACATGATCCTGGAGATCCGCAATCGCGTCGTCGACCTCGGGTACGTCAAGGCGGAAGAGCTTGAGGTCCTCTTGCCGAAGGCGTCGACAAAGTCGCAGGTCTTCCACCTGGAGGTCCGCTTCGCGGACGGCACGATGAAGCGGATGCGGCTCTATCGCATCGGCTACCTCGCGGATGTGCTCGACCGGTCGACCTCGGCGGTTCTTCGAATGGAGCGCAACGGCTACATCCCTGAGACGACGTTGCGGACATCCGGCAACCATCGGCTCTACAGCTTTGCGATGATTATGGCGGCGTCGGACGCGATGGACGAATTCTACGGTTCGGTGGCGAACGACGACTGGGACAAATTCCGGGAAGCTGTTACCGCTGCCTGGGAGGCTTCCGGTTGCCTCGGCGCCAGCGTTGTGGATCGGACGATCCGAACAGGAGACGGAGATGAAGAGGACTGAGCAGTCCGCGACAATCGAGGTGAAGCGGTCCTTCAGTGTGAGCGGTGATGAGGTTCATCGTGCTGATACGGACGAGACCATCGAGGTACATCACTTCGTGACGGAGCCCGCGCGTGTTGGTGTGAGCGCAGGCACGACCCTGAACATGGGCAACTACGAAGCCGTGCGCCTCGATGTGAGCGTGCAGGTCCCTTGCTACCACGAAGAGGTCGAACGGGCCTTCGAGTGGGCCAAGGCGTTCGCGAAGAACCGCCTCGCGAAAGAGTGTAAGGAAGCGCGGTCCTATCTGAAGTCCAAAATTGCATTCTGAGGTGCGCGTGATGCCGAGCATGGCAGACCTTCTAGGCAAGAGCCTTTCGGACAAGCTGATCGAGAAGTGCGGCGAAGGTGCAGTGCAGATCGCGTCGGATGCGCGCGCGAAGAACATGCCCCGCCTCAGCAGCGGATCGATGTGCTTCGATGCTGCGCTCGGAGGCGGCTTCACGATCGGCCGTTTTCATACCCTGTATGGGCCTCCGTCCGCCGCGAAGACGGCGACGGCTTTGAAGACGCTCGGTCTGGCGCAGAAGTGCTGCTCGGGCTGCTACTTGCCCCTGGAGGCCTGTACGTGCGGGAAACAGGAGCCGTCGCTAGTCGCTCTGATCTCGTCCGAGAACGACTGGGATCCGGAGTGGGCCGAGACGCTCGGTGTCGACATCGACCGCCTTGTGTTTTGTGAGCCGATCGTTGGCGAGATGGGGCTTGACGTTGCGGACGAACTCATTCGTTCCGGCAAGCTCGACCTCCTGGTGATCGACTCGATCGCGTTGTTGTCGCCGAAGCAGCTCATCGACGAATCGACCGGGAAGGACCTTCCGGGTGTGCACGCGCGCATGATGGGCAAGGGGTCGCGCAAGCTGACTGCTGCGCTCCTCTACTGCACCGCGGCTTTCGGCCGGCTTCCGACGCTCCTGTGCACGAATCAGACGCGCATCAATATCGGAGTCACGTTCGGCAACCCGGAGGTCAAGACGGGCGGCCAGGCGCCCCAGTTCGTCGCCAGCACCGAGACGCGCTTCTCGAAGGTCCTCTACGAGCCCCGCGTAGATCCGGAAGTTGCTTTGTGTCGCTTCAAGGTCACGAAGAACAAGACGGCGAGGGCCATGCGCGCCGGAGACTTCCGGTTGACCTTCGTTCCGGACGGCAAGGGGCACGCGAAGGGCGACTTCCACGACGGGAATTGGCCCGTGACGCAGCTCCGCAACCTCGGACTGCTCAAGAAGGAGGGCAAGGCATGGGTGGTCGCGGGAGAGGAATTCGCGAGGCAGAAGGACGCGATCACGAAGATGGGGACGGACTTGGGATTCTGGTACCGAGTGCGGGAGGTGATCTCGCGGACCCTTCAGGATCTGTAGCGCCCGACTCGGATCCGTGCCCCGCTTGTGGTGGTTCCCTTACCGCGCAGCCGGACCCTGTTTCGGTGATGAGCTTCCCGATGAAGTTTCTCTGGACGTGCGACGGATGCGATTACCAGGAGACGCGGTGAACTCCAAGGACGATACCGACCGCCGTCGCCGCAGGTCGAAGGCGACGAAGGGGCACGAAGACCGCATCGCGAGTCGCTTGGGCGGTCGACGGATCTCGGGCTCCGGGGCTGGCGCACTCTCGTCGTGGCAGCGGGCCTACGCTCGGATGCCGATGGTGGTCCTCAACGACGCGCATGAGGTGATGGTGGTGAAGACGAGAGGCAAGGTCGAGACGGCGAAGGGCGACATTGACGCCCCTGGGATGCACGTCGAGCACAAGCGCACCGAGAAGCGGTCGATCTCGTTGAAGCTAGAGTGGCTCGAGAAGGTGAGCGAGGGCGCCGATCGCATCGGGAAGGACCCCGCCGTTGTGATAACCTTCGAGGGTCCGAAGAGCCGCTACGGGAAGCATCGGTACTGCCGCCACCGCGACTGGGCTGTCGTTCCGATAGGGGTTCTTGAGCGCTTGCTGAAGGCCAAGCAATGAGCGACGGTGAACGCATCCTGGATGACGCTACTCCCGGGATCGGGAAGGCGAGGCCCTACTTCTACGAGACGCCCGAAGAGGGGGAGTTGAAGGCCTGCTTCATGTGCGTCACGTGCGAGGACATGTTCGAGTGGGCGGGTGATGCGTGGGAGTGCCCTGCGTGTGGCTATCGCCTGACTAGCCAAGCTGCGGTGGAGGTCCTTGATGCCCACTGCGGTGTGTTGCGCCGCTTGCGGGACTTCCTGCAGCCGCCACGAAGGAGATGGACTACATGGCTTCGAGAGCTCTTCTCACGGCGCCGACGCCGGGCTCTATCCGAGAACTCGTAGAACAGCACTACGTTCGCAAGGAGCCCAAGCCTCCCTTCACGGAGGACGAGTGGCTCCGTGCGTCCGGAATCGCGTATACGTGCCCGCGCGAGTACGTCTACCTGCATCGCAGCGGGATCAAGCGCATCGACGAGGTTGACGCCAACCTCCTGCTTTGCTTCCTGCACGGGACCTCGCTCCACTGGGGGCTCCAGAATCGCGTCTTGGCCGAGCTCGGACTCCTCCACGGGCGGTGGCGCTGCAAGCAATGCGGCTTCACCGTGGGGGGCCTCTCGAACGAGAGCTTCGAGGAGGTGCGCGCGTTGAGAGGGCTCCGTCGCGGCGAGCTGATCAAGCAGTCCGATCGCTTCCGGGAGCTCATGCGTGAGCAGGTGTCGACCGTTGTTCCGCGTCCCGAAGGGTGCGAGCAGTGCGGCTTTTCCGCAGACGACGAGTGGTCGAGCTTCGAGTACGAGGAGATGTGGTTCGGTATCCCGGACCTTCGTATCGGCGGCCACCCGGACGGCTTCCTCAAGGTGCCGTGGCGGGACGACCTTGGGCTCCTCGAGGTGAAGAGCATCAGCGATCACGGCGCCTTCAAGGTGCGCAACCGGCCCGACATCAAGCACACCGCGCAGCTCAACATCTACCTCGAAGCGACGGGAGTGGAGTGGGCCTGCGTGCTCTACTGGGCGAAGGGCACGTTCGGAACGAAGGCCCTCGTCGAGCACCATGTCGATCGTGACGAGAACCTCGTTGCCAGGATGCGCAAGGCGCTGACCTCCCTCTGGGAGGGGGTTGAGGGGGGTGCTCTGCCGGACCGCGTCTGCAAGAACAAGAGCGCGCCGCGTGCGCGCGAGTGTCCCTTTGTCGACCCCTGTTTCAACATTGCCGGGGAGGTCCCGTATTGAGCTTCAACAAGCCCATCGTGATTCGGGACAAGCTGCGCCTCTCCGTGCAGCCGAAGGCGTGCGGCATCTGCGGCGAAGTGCGAGCCCACTGGTTGCTCCAGACGGGCGAGGAGGCCTCGAGCGGTCCTGTGTGCTCGCTGTGTTACCTCTACGAGGAGACCGTGCACGGATACACGGACGCCTTTGCGGACTTCCTGAAGGCCGTTCGCATGCAATCCGGGCGTCCGATTGAGCTGGTCGACGGCAAGTTGACATCCGCGACGGAGGCGGACCTCGCGCTCTGCGCTCTGGTCACCACAAGTCGGATGTTCGAGGCGGAGGATGAGCGTGGTGGACTACCTTCTCGATAGCAAGCGTCTCGGTCAGCTTGGCCCCGTTCGGCTGGGCCAAGTCGTGCGTGAGGCGACGCGTCGTGGTGATGCGGGCGTGCAGTACGCTGCCTTCGTCGCGCTTGACGAGTGGTACGAGGGGCAGATGGAGCTCCTCATGGAGGCCGAGGTGCTCGGTCCGCCGATCGGCAAGGGGCGCCCGAAGAGCGTGCGCACGAAGGTCGGAGTGCGGAACTACACCCCGGCGACGACGGCCGCCTGGGAGCAGGCAGCGGCGATGGTCTTCCAAGCGGCGTGGGGCAAGGAGCAGTACTCCGGCCCCGCTGTGCTCCATGTCGAGGCGGTCTTCGACCGGCCGAAGGCGCTCCTTCGCAAGAAGGACCCGGAGGGGCGTTTCTGGAGGCCGAAGAAGCCAGATGCGGACAACGTGCTGAAGATCGTCGCGGATGCCATAGTGAAGGCCGCCGTGGTCGAGGACGACAGACAGATCGTCCGGTGGGCGATCCGGAGTTGCTACGCCGCCAAGGGTCACGGCTCCCTTGTAGCGGTGAAGCTGTTCAAGCTGTGAGAGGTGCAGATGCCGACGGAGATCCAGACGAGGCTGTTCTACCCCAGCGAACTAGAGGTTGGCTCCCGGGAATGGGCGGAGGACCTTCGTGTGAAGGCCGTCGCATTGAAGCGGGACCTCGATCGGGGCTTCCTTGAACTCGGTCGTATCCTCTACACCTTCTACGACGTCCCGGTCGGCAACGACCCGATCAACGAGCCGGTGTGCACGTACTGGGGCTACAAGAACGTGGAACAGTTCGCCTGGAACGAACTCGGAATTCAGCCGCGGAAGTGCCGCTTCCTCCGGAAGATATTCTACACGATGGAGGTGGAGCTCGCGGACGTGGACCCCGAGCTGAAGGACGCCGTCCTGTCTCTCGGATACTCGAAGGTTCGGGAGCTCGTCGGTGTGCTCACGCCTTACAACATCGAGGCCTGGGCGGAACGCGGGCGCGATTGTAAGTACGAGGAGCTCTCTCGCGCGATCCAGAAGTACCGTGCCATGTGCAAGGCCGCGGAAGAGGACGCGCAGCAGGCCGCCAAGGAGGAGGGCGGTAGCGATGTGGAGCACTACATCGAGCCCGAGGTGGCGGAGGTGGATGAGGCTCACTGGGAGCGCTTCTGCCTCTTCGACGACCAGAAGGCCATGGTGGACTACGCGCTCCAGTGCGCGTCGACCATCGCAAAGAGCGAGAAGAAGGGCCATCTCCTGACCCTGATCTGCATGGACTACCTCGCCACGAACGGCGCGACCCCTCCTGGCACGGATGAATTCAAGGCCTACGTGGCCAACCTCGAGCGCCTTCTCGGTGTCCGCATGGTGGTCTTCGAGCGCGTCGCCGGACAGTTCGACGTGCTCTACGGCGCGCAGACGCTGCAGGACGTGGCGCACTCAATGGAGGACGACGACGATGAGCGAGATGACAATCGACGGGAGGGTCACCTTTCCGGTTCTGCCTGAGATCATCGACGGGCAGCTACAGAACAGCATCGAGATCCTGAAGGGGTGGCGGCAGCGGCTGGCTACCCTGCAGCCTGCGGGCTTCCACTTCTCGGATCCAGACCAGTACGAGGAATTCGTCGCTCGCATCAACGCGGAGCTCACGATCGTTTCCTCGATGTTGGACACCTTGTCCGCAGTGCTCTTGGAGGTGTGATGACCGCAGAATTCGAGCAGACCTATCTCCCCATCGACCAGCTCCAGCCGAACGACTGGAATGCGCAGTCGATGGACGATGTGACCTTCGACCGCCTGGTCGAGGAGATCCGGGGTGCCGAGGAGGGCGGCGTCGGCTTCATCTCGCCGGTCACCGTGGTGGACCTCGGCAATGACACGTACCGCATCCTCGGCGGAGAGCACCGATGGCGTGCCGCTCGCGTGGCGGGCCTCAAGCGGATTCCTGCGCTCGTGTTGCCGCTCGACGACTGGGATGAGGACCAGCAGAAGTTCGTCACCGTCCGGCTCAACATCCTGAGCGGTAAGCTCGACCCCGAGCGCTTCATCGGCCTCTACAACGAGATGGTCGACAAGTACGGCGAGGAACCCCTCCAGGAGCTCTTCGCGTTCACGGACGAGCAGGCCTTCAAGCGCATCGTCGGTCAGATGACGCAGGATGTGAAGAAGACCCTGCCGAAGAAGTTGAGCGACGAATTCACGGAGAAGGCCTCGAAGGCGAAGTCCGTTGACGACCTGGCAGGCATCGTCCAGGACATGTTCAACCGCTACGGCGACACCGTCGACCAGAGCTACATGATCTTCGTCTACGGGAAGCAACGGCACATCTACATCAAGCTCGATCGGCAGGGCCGCCGTGCGATGGACCGTGTCTTTCAGTACTGCGCGGAGACTGCGGTCGACATCAACGACTTCATGGCGCCCATCGTCACGGAGCTGGCCAGGAGGGCGGAAAAGCAGCTCGGCGCGGCCAAGAAAGCCGAGGAGGAGCGAGCTCAGGAGGACGACATCGCCTTCTGAGGCTCGGTCTTGCCGTCGCGCTTTCGGGGGGATACGCTACAGCGTGTCGGAAGCTACGAGCCCCGCTTACTTTCCTCGAGAGCAGTCGCATGGCCTCCTACTACAAGTGCACGCCGAATCGGCTCTTCTGCTTCAAGTGGTCGAAGAAGGACCCGACGAAGGTTCAGCCGGTCTACATCACTCACGACAAGATTGGGGAGCATTACCCGCTCCTCATCGACCCGCCAGCCGATTCGAAGTGGGCGGAGAAAATCAAGGGCAAGGTCCCTCCTGGGTACCAAGGGCCGCAGGACTTGCAACCGACCTCTGGGAAGATCGAGATCGAGTCGTCGTCGCCGAACGAGCTCGCGTCTACGCTCCACAAAGGCGTCAAGGCCGGCAAGACCTTCGGTCCGCAGGACCTGGTCAACACCATGTCCGGTCAGGGCTTCGACGTGGAAGCTGCGGCGGAGAAGTTCGGTGGCCTCGCCAGTGCCCTCGAGAAGGCTTTCGGGAAGGAGTGGAAGGCCGATTACGCGAAGGCTCTCGAGGACGGCTTGAAGCCGACGTCACTCGGTGTCGGCGAGGTTCCTCCCTCGAAGACCGAGCCAGAACCGGAAGGGCCGCCGGACCCCGAGGTGGTGGCGTCGAAGGTTCTCCCTTCGGAAGCGCAAGTGCTTGTTCTGGGCATCGACAACAAGGGCATCGACAACCTCAGTGCGGAGGACGAGAAGAAGGCGAAGGCGGCCTTCGGCAAGGATTGGGAGCAGCGCTACCACGCGGCCAAGGCCACGATCCTCGCCGGGCAGTTGGTGCCGCTCACGGCGACGCCGAACGATGTTATCCCGCTTGAGGCCGTCAAGGCGGCACGCGATCAGTTCATGGAGATCACGGGCTACGACAAGAAGGCTGCGCATCACTTCCTGAAGACGGCCTGGCGCATGTCGCAGCCCCCGTGGCAGGACGTGAAGAAGTCGCTCTTCAACGGACTCGTGAGTGCGCACAAGCACCAAGAGAACGAGCACGGCATCCTTCCCATCCCGGAGTACCCCGCGAAGGAGATCGAAGTCGAGCCCGCGAGTACCGTTCCGGATCCTGGCACCGATCCGGACGACGACGTGGATGTCGGGCCTGAAGCAGCTTCGCTGACGGGCTTCTCTGGCGAGGCGAAGATCCTCTTCGACTTCACGAACGATGTCGGCTTCTCGGCGCTCGACGAAGAGGACGACGAGGAACTCGGGGAGGCCCTCGGAGGGGGTTGGAAGAACCAGGCAGGCGCGCTCAACTTCGCGTTTGACGCGTATGCGGGCGTGGAGTCCGATGCGCTGGCGGAGAAGTACGGCGTCGAGCACGACGACATCATGAAGATGTTCGACCTGCTCGGGTCCGTGGCGGACAACACGCAGAACGCCGAGGGCGACTTCTACGCCTCTTTCTCCGACGCCACGAACGGTAAGTACGACTCGCTCGCCGGCTTGGCCTCGCTTGAGCCTGGAGTCGACAAGCTCGAGAATCTGCCCGAGGAAGCGGGCATCCTTCTCGACACGGTCGACGAGCTCGGCGGTATCAAGGCGGTCTGGGACGACCCGGAAGCGGACGAGCTCTTCTCGGAGCATTTCGGCGAAGACTGGAAGTACATGGCGGCGGGGCTCGCCATGGGCAAGGACCTCGTCGATACGATTGTTCCTGGTGCGGGGCAGGCGGCCTTGCAGACGGCTTTCCAGCAGAAAGCGGACGAGTACGGAATCACGAAGGACCAGGCGGTGATGGTATACGCCACTGCCATCAATATCGAGGGTGGGCACGCACAAGGCACGGTCGAGGCGCTCACTGCCTACTTCAAGAAGGGGTGGGAGGATGCACACCCGGACAAGGAGAAGGCCTTCCTCACGTCGCTCAAGCAGGGCGTGGTGGTTCCGATTTCTGCGGGCGGTGCGTTCTCGGCGGTCTACGCGGCTCGCGCGGAGTCCTTCACCGGGCTGGACGGCGGCAAGAAGGCGATGCTCCCGAGCACTCGAGAGCAGCTCAAGAACCACGGCGTGGACCTCACCACCTCGGAGGGCCGCTCGAAGTTTGCGGCGTTCGGGTTGCTCGATCGCGTTCGCATCAAGGGGCTCGGGGCCAACGCTTCGGATGCGGCCCGCAAGGCGATGTGGTCGGACCCGAAGAAACTGATCGACGACGAATCGCTTCGTCGTTCGGGGCTCCCTGTGGATGACGAACTCCGCGAGGGGCTTCACGCCGCGATCAAGGGGATTCTTTCGACGCCAGACCAGACGACGAAGAATGCGGAACTCAATGGGTTGATGAATCTCGTCCGGGTGAAGCGGCAGGAGTACAGTCTAGCGTTGGCCGAGGGAGTCGTTTCGGACCTGGCTGCGGATTCTGGCCACGAGGCCCACAAGATTGTGGAGCGCATGAAGGCAGCGGGCGGTGATCCCCTCCAGGTGGATACTTCGGGGCTCTCCCTGAACTGGATGGACACCTACGAGGGACTCGCGATTGCGGGTTTGATGCAGAAGGAGGTGCCGTACGCCGTTCCGTCATCGGTCTCCACGTACAACCGGAAGATCGCTGCGGAGGCTCTCTTCACCGTGTCGCAGCAGGTCGCCTTGTTGTCCCGTTCGGCGTACAAATTCAAGAAGGCGGCAGGGGTCGCGAATGCGGGTTTGTACGCGGAGTACTTCTCGAGTCGGGCTCTGGACCTGAAGACAGGGCAGTTCTTCGGATCCGTTTCTTCGTCCACGCTCAAGAAGTACGCAGAGGCCGCGATCATCAAGGGGCTGCCGGAGAAGTACCAGGACGCGGCGTACTTGGCGGCTTACTTCGACCCGAAGACGGGGACTTTCTCGGGAGGGGTCACCACCGAGCAGGAAATGGTGGACGAACTCGGTGAGGACTGGAAGCTTCTGATCACGGGGGCTTCTTTGGCGGTGCAGCTCAAAGCGGCCGTGGTCGCTGCGGAGGTCATGTCGGCGGGGTCGACATCGATGGCCAACTGGCTTCCGTCGTTGAAGAGCCAGATCAAGCACGCCTTCGGGCTGAAGACGCTGTGCTCCATCAACGGCATGATGCAGGCGGCCAAGAACGGCCAGGTGTCCGTGGTGATGGCCAAATACAAGAAGGCCAAGAAGGTCCCGAGCCACTACATGGCCGCCCTCCCCACGTCGCAGCCTGCTGCGGGAGCGGCGTCTACGACTCCGGCGAGTACTCCGGCACCTGTTCCCCCCGTCGGCTTCAAGATCCCAGATATCCCCCCAGCCTCCGCACTCACCCTTGGTGGGAGTGCTACCGAGCTCGGCGGTATCAAGGCGAAGCAGTACGCGACGGACGCGAACCAGAACAAGTACCTTTTCAAGCCAGAGAAGGTGAAGGGCCTCGCGTCCCAAGCGGTGTCGGATTTGAGCTCCCTGCTCATGACTCCCGGGCAGTTCGTGCCGGTGAAGGTGTGTACGATCGGGGGCAAGGTGGGGGCCGTCCAGCCCATGATCGCGAACATGGGCCAGGTGCACTCGGTCGGCAGCTCCGGCATGACGATGCCGCAGACACCGATCCTGCAGATGAGCCAGGACCAGCTCAACGACCTGCTTCGTGAGCGCGTGCTGGACTGGGCTGTCGGGAACCAGGACACGAAGCCCGACAACTTCCTGAAGGCGGGCAACGGCAAGATCATCGGGATCGATAAGGAGCAGGCCTTCAAGTACATCCAGAGCGCGAAGCTCGAGGTGGGTGCGCAGTGCGCCCCGAACCCGACGATCTCGCTCTACGACAAGCTCTTCTCCCTCTACACGAAGGGCAAGATCGACCTCGACTTCAACAAGGCGATGCTGCCCTACATCAAGCGCGTCGAGAACATCCCCAACTCGAAGTGGATGGAGGCGGTCGACCCCTACATCGATGCGTGGGCCTCTTCGGCCGGTTGGACTTCGTCGGCCAAGCAGAGCTTCCGGGCTGCGGTACTCGCGAGGAAGAACGGCATCCGTGCGGACTTCGAGAGCTTCATCACGAAGCTCCGCAATGAACGTGGTATCTCTGGCGCGTTCAAGTTCGAGGAGGGGACCGCGCCGTCGATGGGGACTTCGACCTCTTCTCTTCCGGTGCCGGCGATCCAGGACCTCATTCCGACTCAAGCCCCGAGTGCAGGAGCTACGCTCCCTGGCGCGGAATTCTACGAGGACGCTCAGGGCAATCGCTGGATGTACACGCCCTCCAAGGGGAAGACCGTGCACGCGTCGCTCGCGGGCGCGACGGCGTCGTGGATGGCCAAGAGGGTCAAGGACGCGTGCCCCAACGTCGGTTCCGTGCAACGCATGAAGGGTGGCAAGCTCGAGACGGGAACGTTGGCGCCCTGGTTCGAGGACACGAAGGGGAGCCTAGAGAGCAAGTCCCCTGCAGACCTCACCGAGCAACAGCGCGTCGACATCGGTGCGGAGCACGTAGCGGACTGGTGCATGGGTCAGAGCAACACGCATGCGGGCAACCTGATGGAACTCGAGGATGGCAGCATCATCGGGATCGACAAGGGGCTCGGGTGGCAGAACATGCAGACCGGCACGGAGTGCCTGGATGTCGACTGGTCGCCTCCCGGGTCGACGAAGCCCTCCTACTATTCGAAGTTCTGGAAGGACTGGACGGACGGCAAGTTCGACTTCGATGCGAAGAAGCTGGCTTCCGCAGTAGAGAGCGTCGAGAAGGTTGACGCGGCGGAATTCACTGCCAAGATCCGCCCCTTTGCGGAGGCGCTCCATCCTGGGAACAAAGCGAAGCAGGAGACCTTCATGCAGGCCGCGCGAGCTCGCAAGAACGGCATCCGGCGAGACTTCGAGGTCTTCCTCACGGGGTTGCACCGCAAGCGCTACGGGACGCAGGACGGCGTCTTCTCGTTCAAGAAGGGGTGGGTGTCCGGGACTTCGTCGTCGCCGCAGTCGCAGACCTACACGCAGACCTACTCGTCCCCCGACTTCCTCTCGGTCAAGACGAACGGCGGCTACGTGAAGCCCTTCACGGGAGACGCGTCGAAGCTGATGATCAAGGTGCCGCAGTCGGCGACGGCGGAGGCGCAGTTGAAGGCGACCCTCGACGAGATCGGCGTCACCCCGGTGGGCGATTTCATCTCCGGGCAGTACAACGTGGTGGTCCCCGTGAACAAAGCGGACTGGGATGCCGCGAGCGTGACGACCACGGAGGTGGTTACTTCTTCGTCGAATGCACCGCCTATTCTCCCGCATCCAGGCAAGCCGGAGTACGTGGCGAAGAATCCGCCGGCCCGATCGGTGCCGGGCAACATGGACGACCTCGACAAGCTGATCGGAGACAACACGGACTGGGTCAATATCGGCTGGGGCGGCGTCGCGCTGACGGGCGATTCGGACGTGGTGAAGAACCAGACCATGCGGGTCCGGAAGTGCCTCGACCAGAGCGGCAAGCCCTACTACGCGGTGGACTTCCGTCTGCGTGACGGAGTGCAGCTCTCGGCCCCAAGCAAGACGCACGCAGTGTGGACGAGCCCCCTGTCGGACTTCGACGAGGCCACTGGCGAATTCAAGGACAAGAGTGGTTCTCTCAAGCGCCTGCATTCGACCGCTCGCAAATGGAAGGTCGGCAACAGCGAGGCGTACGTGCTCGGCAAGAGCGCGAAGGTCTCGACGAGTGCGTCGTGGACGAACGCTCCGAAGGATGGTTCGGGTGCTGAGTTGGGCAACAACCATGCGTGCGTCAACAAGGTCCGGATGCAGCTTCGTTTGAAGCAGGGCGAGTCCTTCAGTGATGCGCTCGGCAAGATGCTCACCAAGATGGGCGGTGCGAACTTCCGCAAGAAGGTGATGCGCAATCCGACTGAGGAGGAGCTCGAGAAGCATCGTTTGATGGGCATGCTGTGGGCGTACTCCCCGCAGGAGTCGGAGAAGCTGAAGGCTTCGGATGAGACCGTCTCTGGGCTCAAGGCGCGCTTGCTCGCGAAGGGGGTCACGGAGAAGCAACTCAGTCGCGTTGAGCAGGCCGAGATCGCGGATGGGATCACGGGCCTGGTCGAGCGAGGCCGCTGGCGAGATGTGAAGGACTCGAGCGGGAAGCCGGCGTTGCGCTTCTTCTCGTGGTCGCTCAAGAGCTCTGCGGCTCACCATGTCGCGAACATCCTTCAGAGCGGTATGAAAGGCCCGAACGGACGAATCTTCGGCGGACTCAGTGCGGCGGGGGAGTCCGTTGAGGGCGATCTGAATTCGGGCGGTGCGGACAGGATCACGATGCGGTCTCATTGCTCCCCGCATGACGACGTGAGCGTGTCTGGGTACGGCGGCATCGGCGGTGGGACTAGCCACGCGATTCAGTTCGTGATCGCTCCCGACCTTGCGGACCGGTTGGACCTGGTCCAGGTGACCCACGATACGTACGGAAAGACCACAGTGAGTCCGTCCTCCCTCAACGCTACTCCGGATTCGAGTAGCTGGTCGAGACGCGAACCTCTCCCGAAGGGGTTGATGCGGGTCGCGAATCAGTCGGCCAACACGAGTGCGGAGGTGGTCGTCGGGCAGTCGCTCGGGGCGAACTACATCTGCCGTGTGAACATCAAGCCGACTGCGTACGATGCGCAGGGTGTCCGGAAGCAGGTCATCAAGACCCTGCGCGATGCGGGGATGGAAGAAGTAAACGGCGTTCCGGTCGAGGACTTCGTGGTCATCGAAGGGACCGTGAAGGGCGTCTACGACAAGTACGTCAAGCCGATGGGGTACTCCTGATGCGACTCGAGCCGAACAAAGCCTATATTGCCCGTGGGGTCGAGGAGGATGGTGGTGTCCTCTTCCACGGTGTGGCCCTTGATGTGCGGGAGGTGGAGGTCGAAGGCTATCCGCATGCCTACCAGTTCATGATCAACTCCTACCTCTCTCCTGGCTTCGAAGTGCTTGGCGATTACGAGGAGTCCGGGGTGGCACAGGCGGTGTTCTTCGAGAAGAGGAACGGCCGTCGATGGACCTTCGAACCGCTCACCCGCGTTTCGCTCGCAGCGGCGGCCGAGTACGTGGGCGCTGCGGCAGAGCTGATTGCCGCGTGCCCCACGGACGAGATCCTCGTGGCGTACTTTTTCGCCGAGTTCGGAGGTGACTGACCTTGACGAGCGCGCGGCGACTGGGTACGCTCGCCTCCTTGACGAGGGGGTGAGGATTGCAGCACGACCGCATCTATCAAAGCGTCTACATCACGGACCCAGGCGACCTCGATATCGTCGCGTCTGCGTGCCGGAGTTCGAAGACGATCGGGCTCGACCTCGAGACCACGAGCTTCGACCCGCGGCTCGGCAAGCCGCGGCTGTTGTCTTTGAATCCGGACGCGTCTCCGGACATTTTCGTGGTGGACCTCTTCCGCGTGGGCGGCATGGGTCCGATTCGTGAGGAGCTCCACAACCCGGATGCGGAGGTGCGCGGGCGCCCCATAGTGGTGGGGCAGAACCTGAAGTTCGACCAGAAGTGGCTCCTGCACCACTTCGATGTAGCTCTGTGGCCGATCTTCGATACGTATCGCGCGTCGAAGCTCCTGCACAACGGCCGCAAGGCGGGCCACAAGCTCGAAGAACTCTACCAGCGCGAGCTGGACACCGACACGAAGGTGCCGGCCATGGGCGGTTCGGATTGGGGCGCGGAGGAGCTCTCCGGGGTCCAGCTCGACTACGCCACGGAGGACGTCTTCTTCCTTCCGATGCTGCGCGACAAGCTGCGGCCCAAGCTCGGCGACAAGGGACTCAACAAGGTCGCGCTCCTCGAGTTTCAGGCGGTATTGCCCGAGGCGAGCATGGAGCTCAACGGCTTTCGTATCGACCGGGAGAAGTGGCTGGCGCTTTCTAACGCGAACTGGGTGAAGGCGCAGCGGCTTCGGGATGAGCTCCTCGAAGAGCTTCCGCATCCAGACGGCCAGGTGGGTCTGTTCGGTGGAGCGCCGTGGAATCTGGACTCCCCCGACCAGATGCTCCGTTCTCTGGAGCGGAAAGGGATCAAGCTGGCGGACACGCGTCGCACGACCATGAAGATGCAGGCTGCGAAGCATCCGATCATCGACCGTATTGTGTCGTATCGTGAGGCTTCGAAGCGCTGGTCGGCTTTCGGGCCTGACTACCTGCAGCATCTGCACCCCGTGACGGGCAGGGTGCACACCTCCTTCTACCCTTTCACGGGGGCAGGAAGGTACGCTTGCCTCGCTGCGGGGTCCCCTGTTCGCACGTCGACAGGCGAACGGCCGATCGAGGCAGTGAAGGTCGGCGACTTCGTATGGACGCATAGAGGTCGATGGCGCCCCGTCGTGGCGACGCATCAGAAGGGACTGCGGGAGGCGTATGTCGTCCGGTTTAGCAGCGGGGATATTTTGACTTGCGCGTCGTCCCATCGCTTCCTATCCTCGGGAGGTGAGTGGCTAGACGTGGAGGGCATGTATCGTGAGTATTTCGAAGACGTGGATGGCGGAGCAGTCGAACATCGATGCGGCAGTTCGGTTGTATCGGAGTCCGAGGCTATTGACGCTGCAGCAGATCGCGGACGAGCTCGGAACAACCTTTCACAACGTGCAGCACGCGATGAAGGTCGGGATGCCGCAGTCGGAGAGGAAGGCGCAAAAGGCGCTACGTTATTCAGCCACGAAGAAGGGGTCCAAGAATCCGATGTGGGGGAAGAAGGGGGAGGAGCACCACAACTGGAAAGGGCAGTGCGAGGACGGCTATGGCTACCTGACGTGCCTTCACGACGGGAAACGCCAATTCGTGCATCGGGTAGTCATGGCGGAGGCACTGGGACTTCGGGAGATTCCGGAGAGCTTTTCGGTGCATCACATCGATGGCGACACGCGGAACAATGCGCTCGACAACTTGGCTCTGGTGACGAATGCCGGGCACCAAGCCTTGCACTATATGCAGGCCAAGGACAGCCTCTCGTTGCAGTTGAAGCGATCTACCCTTGCGGAAGTGTTGAGGTCTATGACCTCACCGTAGAGGAGGACGAGAGCTACGAGTCGGCAGGTGTATTTTCCCACAATAGTTCGAGTCCGAACCTGCAGCAGATACCTCGAGGGAAGGCTTTTCGAGCCTGCTTTTGCCCTGAAGTCGGTTGGGTGCTCATCGGCGCCGACTACAGTCAAATCGAGCTTCGCATTATGGCGCAGCTCTCGATGGACCCGGTGCTGCTCGACATCTTCCGCTCAGGCAAGGATCCGCACCGCATCACGGCGAGCATCGTCCTCGGCATCCCTGTGGAGGAGGTGACGGACGAGCAGCGCCAGATGGCGAAGCCTATCAACTTTGGGCTGATCTACGGCCTCATGCCGAAGAAGCTGGTCACGTATGCGTGGGCCAACTACGGCGTGAAGATGACGGAGGAGCAGGCGACGACCTTCTACAATCGCTTCTTCGAGGCGTACGAAGGTGTGCGGCGTTGGCAGCGGCACGTCATGAATTGGCAGCGCCCGAAGGGCTTCTCAAGGACGCTCGGCGGCCGGCTGCGCTACCTCGAGTCGGATGCGGACTACAACAACTTCTACAACTGCGTCGATGCCGAGACGGAGGCGCTCACGCGGCGAGGGTGGGTGAAGGGGCCGGACCTTCGGAGGGAGGATGTGCTGCTGACGAAGAGCGCGGACACGGGTGCGCTGGAATGGCAGCCGATGACGGATCTGAAGCTCTTTCCGGACTACAAGGGTCGTCTGGTGTCTTTCCGATCGAGGACATTCAATGCGGTCACGACTCCGGAGCACAGGTGGCTTGTGAGTGACAAGCACTCTGGCGAGGATGTGTGTCGTACGAGCGATCGTCTCTCGCAATGGGGGGACCACAGGATCCATCGGGTCGGATTCTATGATGGTCCGAAGCCGACCTTCTCAGATGACTTCGTGGAGCTCGCTGGGTGGCTTTTCACGGACGGCACTCTGTGCGAGCAGAAGGGGCGCAAGGTGGCGAGGCTGTATCAGAGTGCGCGGGCCAATCCGGAGAAGGTCGATCGGATCGATACGCTCTTTGAGCGCCTCGGAGCGGAGGTGTTGACCGGCCGTTACTACTATCCGAAGCACGGGCATCGAGTGACGTGGGAACTCCGGAGGGAGCACGCGGAGAGGCTCCACAAGGCTTTCCCGGGGCGTCTCCCGACGGCAGGCTTCCTGAACGGGTTGTCGAGAGAGCAGGCGCAGCTACTCCTGGAAGTAATGCTCCTTGGCGATGGGTGGACAGAGGATGGCGGCCGTCGTCGCTTCTGTTGTCGGTCGAAAGCGGCCGCCGACGCTTTTCAGGTGGTCTGCGTGCTGGCAGGCGTGGCGACGACGTGCGTGGAGCGCGATATGTCGAAGTACGAGCCGAAGTCGGAGAAGCTCTCGAACGTTCCGAAGGGCGGCAGGCACTACGTCGTCAACCTGTTGAAGCGCACGCATGTGCAGGTGCTTCAGGGTCATCGTGAGGACCGGGATGTAGACGGCGCCTTTGTGTGGTGTCCGGTCGTTCCGAACACGTACTTCGTGGCTCGGCGCGAGGGGCAGGTCTATGTCACGGGCAACACTCCGGACCAGGGCACCGGCGCGGACGGCCTCAAGAACGCCTTGTGGAAGGTTTACCACCGGCTCCGCCGCTTCGGGGACGACGTGCGAATGGTCCACATGGTGCACGACGAGATCATCGCTGAGGCCCGCGATGACGAGGGCCTTGTGGAGGAGGTCAAGGTCGAGATCGAGCTGGGGATGAAGGAGGGGATCCAACCCTTCCTGCCCGATGTTCCGGTCGAGGTCGACGCGCATTCTGGCTACAGTTGGGCAGAGATTCACTGACCCCCTCGGAAGACGGGATATCGACAGCAGCCTCCACAACCCGTACACTTTGCGATAGCAAAGGGCGTATGGTGCCCCGGATGTCGGCGGAATTACTATGGACATCCCCGGAAAGACTCGGATGGGACCCGTCAGCAGGCGCAAGGCTGAGCCGAGCGACCTGGCCCTGCGGATCCTGCAGCACGAACAGTATGGGGAGGTCCGGGAGCTCTTGGTGCATGGTTGGACCCTCGCGAAGGCGGCCGAGCATGTGCAGACCGGCTTGGGTCTGTTCAACGACATCGGCGCGAAGCGCTTGGAGCGTGCTCTGTCGGAGATTCGGGACGAGATCCCGCCCAACCATTTCGTCCAGGGCACGCTGCCGAGGCTCCATAAGCAAGCGGTGAAGACGATGGAAGAAGGATTGGACGTGCTCGAGGAGCTCCGTGAACTCTACCGGCTGCAGAAGGAGCGCCTTGATATCGACTTCAACATCGAGAAGAACGTTCGCAAGCTGCTCCCGGGCACGCACCGTGAGGTGAAGGCGGCCAAGGACATCCTGCGCGCATACGCGGACGTGCAGATGGATTTCGGGCTCGTCCAGCGCAGCATCGGCACCGTGGAGGTGGCCGGCGCGGTCGCCGGGGGCAACTCCGTACTCGAGGAGATCATGGGCAGCCCAAAGAAGCGGCAGAAGCTGCTTTCGATGTCCGACCGCCTCCTGGCTCTCGCGGCGAAGCGCGAGCGGGAAGTCGGCGAGGAGGACGAGGTGATCGATGTCTCCCCGGAGAAGGATGAGGAGGCCGCATGATCAAGCACGGCCTCGGGAGGTCGCGATCGACCCAGACAGTCGACGAGCTCGAACAGCTCATCGTCAAGGACCTCGAGAAGTTCTCCCCCGAGGAGCGTGCGCTTCTTTTCAAGATTTTGGAGGAGGCCTCCGGTGTCGAGGACTATGACTTCCTCGGCGAGGGCGGCCGGCTCATCGACCAGCTCTCGACGGCGCACTATCTGCGCCAGCCGGTCGACATGAAGACCTTCATCTACGACGACTACTACCTCGGCGAGACGTGCAGCATCCTGTACCCGAAGCTCTACGACGACCTCGTCGAAATCTTCGAGGGCGACTACAACGAGGTCATCTTCACGGGGGCCATCGGGTACGGCAAGACCTTCGTCTGCTCGATCGGCATCTGCCGCGTGCTGTACGAGATTTCTTGCATGCGCGACCCGCAGCTCTCCTTCGGCCTCGCCCCGGACACCCCGGTGTCGATCGCGGGCTTCTCTGCGAGCGAGGACCTGGCGAAGGAGGTCGTCCTGAAGAACGTGGTGGGCAAGATCGCGCAGAGCCCCTACTTCTCCGAGAATTTCCCGTTCAAGATCACGCAGAAGAACATCCGCTTCCCCAACGACGTGCTTGTGGTCGCCAAGGCAACGACCCCGCGCGGGGCTCTCGGAATGAGCCCGGTGGCGGCGCTCATCGACGAGAGCAACTTCATGCCGAAGCGGCGCGCTCGGCGCGACGACAACCGCTTCGGAGTAGTCAATATGGCGAAGGACATCTACGACAACCTTCGCCGGCGCCTCATCTCGCGCTACCGGCGCCAGTGGAAGCTCTTCCTGCCGAGTTCCAAGTCGACACGGGAGTCCTTCCTGTCCAAGCGGATTGTCGCCGCTCGAGACGACCCAACAGTCTTCGTGCGGGATTACGCGCTCTGGGACGTGCAGTCCGACCACAGCATGGATCGCAGCTTCTGGGTCCTGTGCGGCAACGAGCAAACCCCGTCGCGTTTCGTGCACGACAAGGATGACCTCACGAAGCTGCGGGAGGACCTCCCCGAGCGCACGGTGCTGATCGAGGTCCCGGACGACTTCCAGACGGACTTCCAGAGTGACCTCGAGGGTGCGATTCGCGACTTCGCAGGCGTCGCTACTGTTGCGTTGAGCCCCTTCATCCAGCGCGTGCACAAGATCACGCAGATGGAGGACCCAACGCGCCAGCACCCGTTCTCGGTCGAGCGCTTCGACCCGGACAAGGGCGGTCAGTTCGTGTGGGAGCGCCTGGTGAAGAAGGTCACGGTCCGGGACTACTCGGGTCGGCCCACGACGGTCTTCCAGCCGCTATACAACCCGGCCTCGCCGCGCCACGTCCATATCGACCCTGCGCTCAACAACTGCTCCGCAGGGTTCTGCGTCTCCCACGTGGCGGGAACCAAGGGCGTGCGCCGGCGCGATGAGCACGGCATGATCTACACCGACGATTCGCCCACCTACGTGGTGGACTTCGTGCTGGAGATCGTGCCCCCTATCGGAGGCGAGCTCGACTTCGCCCTCTATCGGAAGCTCATCTACGAGATGGTGGAGCACGGCATCCCGATCCGCAGCGTGTCGATGGACCAGTGGCAGGCGATCAATACGTTGCAGGCGCTCGAGAAGTCGGGCTTCGAAACGAGTTCCATCTCGATGGACCGTACGTGGGACCCCTACCAGAACGTCAAGACGGCGATCTATGAGGGTCGCGTCTCCTGCTACCAGTACGAACCTCTGTTCTCGCAGCTCCGCGGGCTCGAGGCGGACTGGGAGCGCCGCAAGATTGTGAAGCCAGAGACCGGGTCGAAGGACGTCGCGGATGCACTCGCGGGGAGCTTGTTCGGCTTGTTGCAACAACCCTCGGTGTTGCCCTTTCCGCTCCTCAAGGGTATCTCTGCCCATGATGACCCTGACGCGGCGGCGTGGATGGTGGAGCAGCAGCACGCGATTGCGGCGGGCCGGCGAGACGCCGTTTCGAACGATACGCTCGCGACGGACGCGGCGCACGACCCGGTGCTCGCGTATTTCATTCAGCAAGGCACGGATGTACCCTACTGATGGTCGAAGTTGACGACGTCCTCGAAGCTGTGTTCGGAATTCGTTCGGACTCTGCGTCCGACGTGACCCCTTCTGCCCTCGATGCGGACCGGTCGGAGGAGGTCGCGGAGTTGCTCGACTATGAGCAGGTGGTGCGCCAAGCTGGCATTCTCGCTGCTCAGGCTGTGGCGGACGGATTGGAGTCTGCCGGTTTGAGGCCTGCGGACTACTGCTCGCTGTTGCGCTTGCGGGAGCTGGTCCTGGAGCGACTTGTCAAAGCGATGCCAGAGTACGCGGAAGGCTTCATGGATGCCTTCTCCCAGCAGATGAGGATGAGGGGATGAGCCTTCTCGGCGATACGCTTCGGCGCGTTCGAGGTCTCTTCGCCAGGGACAAGGAGCAGGTTCAGATGCGCCTCTCAAGTGGCGCGACTTCCTCCTTCATGCCCGGCACGTCGTACGACCTGCTGCAGAGCTACGGGTACGACGTGATCGCCGACTACCTGCGGCTTGAGCAGGACCTCATGTCCCGCTTCGTCGACTACGAGTCGATGGACGATTACGGGGAGGTCGCGGCGACGCTCAACATCTACGCGGACGATGCCACGCAGCCGGACACCCCGACGAACAAGCGTGTCTGGGTGGACTCCCCTGACAAGGATTTGGCGCAGTTGCTCAACGACTTCCTGCATCGCGTTCTGCGCGTGGAGGAGGACCAGTGGTCGATCTGCCGCACCATGTGCAAGTACGGCAACGACTACGAGGAGATCGTTGTCCACCCCGAGGAGGGCGTGGTCGCGCTCAACCATCTGCCGACGCACACGGTCCGCCGCGTGGAAGGCCCGCGCGGAGAGCTCTACGGCTTCGTCCAGGACTTCAATCGTCGCATCGGGTACACGCCGAAGGAGTTTCACGACCTCGTCTCGAAGAAGATGCGCACGTCGCCAAAGTCGGACCGCTGGGGGCCGGACAAGACGACCGGGTACGACGAGGTCGTTCCATTCGAGCCGTGGCAGGTGGCTCACTTCCGGCACCGTGGCAAGCATCGCCGCTCGATCTACGGCTACTGCTTGGCGGGCGATTCCCGGGTGTGGACCACGGAGGGGGCCAAGGCGATCGAGGATGTGCGGCCCGGGGACCGGGTGCTCTTCCGACACGCCGGGATGCTTCGGACGTCGAAGGTGCAAGACCAAGTGTGCAGCGGCACAAAGCCGTTGTTCAAGCTCCGGACGAAGCATCGGGAGCTTCGGTTGACGGCAGAGCATCCTGTTCTTCGTTGGAACGGCGGCAAGAACAATCAGTGGGTCCCTGTAGGGGAACTCGAGCTCGGGGACAAGGTCTGCGTGGCCACGAACATGCCGCAGATGAAGGGGCCTCCGGCTTTCGGTTTGGAACTCCTGAAGGAAGAGGAGCGGTCTCGCGTTCGCTTTACAGAGCGGGGGGCTTCGGCTATTCGCGAGTGCTCCCGGGTGAACTCGTACGCCCCACGTGACGAAGGGATCCGACCAGCCGCTGCGGCGCAGGGGATTACCCGGGGTCAGCTCGAAGAGCTCCTGGAAGGACACAGCTCGCTGGAGCGGGCGCAGGCCCGGCGATTCTTCGAGTCTGTTGGGCTCCCTTTCTTCGAGGGTGCCACGGCTCTTGTTCGAGACGCGCGCTTGACGCTTCCGGACTTCGTCACTGCCGACATTGCGCGCCTGTGGGGTTTCCTCCTGGGGGACGGCTGGGTGACAGATGGCCAGGTCTATTTCGCTCGTGGGGTGAACGAAGACCAGAACCTCTACTACGAAGGACTGCTGCGGGCCTTGGGCTTGGATGTGGCCCGGATTCGAGATGAGGAAGGTGTCGAGAGGCAGTCTTACGTATCGAGTACGGTCCTTGTGAGCTTGTTGCGCCGTTTGGGGTGGACTGATGGTGCTCATAGGAAGCGGGTCCCCTCCTGGGTTTACACTTGCTCCCGTGAGCTGCGTGAGGCCTTCGTGCAGGGTTTCCAAGATGCAGACGGGTGGGAGACGACTCAGGGGCCAGAGCCCTACTATCATATCGAGCTGTGTAATGAGCGGCTCCTGCGAGACCTGAAGAATCTGATTGACGGTCTCGGTTGGGTGAGCGGTAATATCAGGGAGCGGGCAGAGCGGACGAGCATTATCAAGGGTCGGGAGGTTTTTTCGGGGAAGGGCTACTTGCTCTACTACAGGAAGGCCCCCTTGTCGGATGGCGACTTCTTGTTCGAGAAAGTCGAGGCGATCGAGGCCGATGGCGAGGGTCCTGTCTACGACATCGAGATCGCGGCGAGGGGTCACAATTTCGTGGCCGAGGGCATGGTGGTCCACAATTCGGTTCTCGAGCCGGCGCGATGGGTCTGGAAGCGCCTTGTGCTCCTCGAGGATGCGGCGTTGATCTACCGGCTGCAGCGCGCGCCTGAGCGCTTCGCTTTCTACGTGGACACTGGCAATCGCCCCATGAACGAGGCGCTTCGGTTGCTTCACACCGTGCGGCAGCAGTACAAGAAGAAACGCTACATCAACCCGCGCACGAACAAGCTCGACCTCAAGCTCGACATGCTCGCCCAGGACGAGGACATCTTCATCCCCGTCGTCAACGGCTCCGAGTCGACCCGCGTGGAGGTGCTCGGCGGTCCGTCTTGGCAGCACATGGAGGACATCGAGTACTTCCTCAATAAGCTCTTCGCCGCGCTTCACGTTCCGAAGGCGTATCTGAGCCAGGAAGAGGGGGTCAACAGAGCGATTCTGTCGAGCGAGGATGTCCGCTTCGCGCGCACGATCCTGCGCGTGCAGCAGGACATGCGGCTCGGCATCGAGAAGATTTGCCGTGTCCACCTGGCTGCGATCGGCATCCCGCCCGACAAGGTCGAATTCGATGTTCGCTTTACCGTTCCGAACTCGATTTTCGAGCTTGCGCAGCTCGAAGTGCGGAACGCGCGGGCGGACTTCGCTTCTCGCGTCAGCGAGCATGTCTCGCGGGAGTGGATGCTGTCGAACGTCTACCATCTCACGGATGAGGAGATCCACACCGTCCTTACGCAGCGGGACGAAGAACTCATCCACCAGATGGAGGTTCAGGGCAAGGCAGAGGCCGCCATGCAGAAGCAGATGGGCGGTGGCATGGGCGGCATGACCATGTCGAATCCGCCTCCCCAACGCCCCTTGCTTACCGGTCGTAGCCCGGTGGCCAACTTGATCGGTGAGGGTGCGGGTGCTATCTCTTTGCAGGAGCTTGAGAAGTCCGGTCGAGAAGATCGGAAGCAGATGCGGGGTGAAATTGACCGCGTCCTCCGCAGCAACTACGCTATAGGGCGCAAAGTACATGAGCTCCGCGGTTTGATGCAGTCGCTACACTACGCCGTCCGGAAATGACCGAACGTAACCACATCGACGAAGAGGTGCTCGCTACGCTTCGTGCAGGAAGCTACGAGGAGCGCATCGAGCGAGTGCGGAAGGCACTCGATGAGGCGGACTTCCTCGGCAGTGGTTACTGCCTGGAGGCCTCCTTCGCGAAGAGCGCCTTGGTCTCGTACGAGAGCGGTGAGCTCTGGCACGTTCGCCTCGCGGATCACGGCAAGGGCCTCTTCGCCGTCGAAGGGCGGAGGACGTGTCTGCCAGCCGACGCGAAAGACCACGTTGAGAGCAACGCCCGTGAAGTGGCTGCGCTTCTCATGGCGGGCAGTACGGACCAGGCTTTCGACCTTCTCCGCAGCATCGCCCCCATGGTCCCTGCGAAGCGGGATGAAGAAAGCGAACTCGTCCAGAGGATCATCGCGGAGCACATCAACGCGCCCCGCCCCTGGAAGGAGCTGATGGCGGAGAAGGGCAGCGCTGTAGATGCCTTCCTTGAAGGCGTCGCAATCGACGGGGAGTGCAATCCCCCGGAAGCGCTGGACTTCCCGGTCGCGGACGCTCTGCCGATGTCCGAAAGCGAGGTGGAAGCTCGCCGCGATGGTGTGGTTGCGCGAATCAATAAACTCGTGGAAGCTCTTGACGCGTTGGGGGCTTCGGTGGAAAGCTCAAGAGGTCGTCTGCGTGAAAGCGCCGACTCTTCGGGTAGTTTCGAGCCTTCGTTCGAGGCTTTCTGTGAGGATCTGGAGTACGATGTGGGTAGTGTCCGCTCCGTGCTCGAGGGTGCAGCTTGGCAGTTGAGCGAAATCGTACCGCTCGCTAGGCTCTACGGGACGGTGTTGGAGCTCTATCCGGAGATCGAAAGAGCAGTCAGGTTCATCGAAGCGGTCGCGCAGCAGTGGAAGGCCGCGGACTAGGAGGAGAGGAACAAATGAAGCACATCGTTGTGCCCTCGCTCGCAGAGGACTTCGAGGCTCTCGGGCTCCAGGTTCCCGGCGGGGAGCTGCAGGAAGAGCGTTCGCGGGAAGAAGACGTCGCGGACCTCGCGGACTACGACGAGGCCGAAGACTTCGATTCGCTCGGTGAAGACGACGAGGAAGGGACCTTCGACGTCGACGCGTTCTTCGAGGCGCTCGAAGCGGTCTTCGAAGAGGCCGGCATCGACCCCGAGGACCTCGACGAAGAGGACCTCGACGAGGTCGTCGAGACCTTCTTCGAAGAGAACGACATCGACGCGGCGGGGGCCGACTTCGACGCGCTCACCGAGGTCCAGTTCAAGAAGAAGGCGCGCGGAGCGCTCGCTCGTGCGGCGTCCCGCATCCGGAAGAAGCAGCGTCGTGGCAAGAAGGCAGCGCTCAAGCGCGCGGCGAAGAAATTCCGCAAGAGTGCGTCCGGTCGACGCTTCAGCAAGAAGTACACGAAGCTGAAGAAGCGGCTCGGTAAGAAGCGCATGGCTCAGATGGCCAAGCAGGGCAAGCGCATGACGAACGTCATGGGCGGCGCGTCTGCGGCCAGCGAGGACTACGACGACGACATCATGGACACTCTCGAGGAGATCGAGGGGCTCGTGGGTGAAGTCGACGAGTCGAAGGCGCAGGAGGCCATCGCCGGCTTCAAGCACATCTCCGAGATCGCCGAGATGCTGTCGCAGGCCTTCGCGTACTTTCACGAGACCGAGGACTACGAAGGTCTCGACGAGATGGCGGAGTCCTACGAAGAGCTCGCCGAGGCAGCGGACGCCTTTGCCGAGGCCCTCGAGAACGAGGAATTCGGTGCAGAGGATGCCGACGTCCTGGAGGCCTTCGAAGAGCAGACCCGGTTCGTTCTCAACGGCGCCGAACTCTACGAGGGCATCGTCGAAGGTGACAACGACGAGGACGAGGAGTACGAAGAGGGAAACTGAGTCCGGGCTGGCGCAAGCGCCGCACGGCGTATTCGAGCGGGCGGCTTGAGCTGGTCGGATTCGAGAAGACGAAGAACAGGAAGAAGAGGAAGGTCAAGAAGAAGTCGAAATCGGTCTTGAACTTCACGCCCTTCAAGGGCAACTTTCGGTGGCGGCGGTATTGAGATGGAAGACAACGTGCTGACAGAAGACGCGGTGGCGGTCGACAGCTTGCCCGTGTTGCGCGAGTTTCTCGACGACTCACCCGCCCTCGAGTTGATCGAAGGCAAGACCGGGCGTCTCCGCGTTCGAGGCGAATTCGGACGCTACGACGAAGCGACCGAGAACAAGCGCCTCTACCCCAAGGGCCTGTGGGAGCGCGAGATCGGACGCCTGGAGCCCAGCTTCGGTCACCGCAAGGTCTTCGGCGAGCTCGATCATCCCACGGATGGGAAGACGAAGCTGTCTCGCGTCAGCCACATCGTCACCGGTCTTCAGGTCTCCCCCGACGGCAAGGTGTACGGCGAGGCCGAGATTCTGCCGACCTCTCGGGGCCGTGACCTCGAAGCGCTCCTGCGAAGCGGGTGCCGCGTTGGAGTCAGTTCACGCGGATATGGCTCGACGAAGCCAGACAATCGCGGCTACGATGTGGTGCAGGAGGACTACAAGCTCGTGACCTTCGACTTTGTAGCCGATCCCGCCGACCAGAACGCCTATCCCGAGATCGTGAGCGAGGATGTCGACGCCGACTCCGGTCGCTTCCTGTTCGAGGGAGTGGAGCTCCACATGCACGAGGACCGCGACGAGATTCCAGAGGTCGACGAGGATGCTTCCGACCTGGAGGCTCTTCTCGACCAGGCTCGGGCGGAAGGCAAGGCCGAAGCGGAGGAGACCCTTCGCGAGCGGCTCGCCACGGAGGTCCTCGATCGCATGGGCGAGCTCCGAGCCTCCGTCGAGGCCCAGGTCCGTGAGGAGGTGGCGAACGACTCGGCGCTGGCGGCGAAGGCCTCGGCTCTCGACAAGATTTGGGAGCTGATGCTGCCGTACGGCGCCCCCGCCAGTGGCGACGAGATCGCCCAGGCGCAGGAGGCCAAGATCGCGGACCTTCGAAGCCAGCTCTCCGAGCGCGAC
>Ga0180437_10001463_pt1 | contig 40482 bp, 38 predicted proteins | sample SS_ome_4_FD_132410 | JGI IMG/M metagenome (GOLD analysis project Ga0180437, IMG submission 132410) | Hypersaline lake sediment archaeal communities from the Salton Sea, California, USA - SS_3_D_1 metaG | ecosystem: Environmental > Aquatic > Non-marine Saline and Alkaline > Hypersaline >...
ATTATACCACATTTTGACGCCGCAGCGACGAGCGCTAAGGCCCCAGCCCCCTCCCAGCCTCCTCAATTCACTCGGCTTCGGGCGAGGAACTCGGACTGCGAGACGGAGAAACCTCTCCAGGGACCCCGAACTTCTCCTTGTACCACGGGGGCCTCCGTCCTATTGTGTTCAGAACCTTTTCATAAAGCTCAAGCCACTTCTCGGTGTTGGCGCGCGCCTCCTCTTCTGTGGCGATTTCATATGTGTAGCCGAACACCCCACCCTCCCGTCTCACTACCTTCCCCGATGGATTGCTGGTAGAGCGCGGCAGCACCCACAGACGATACTCATCTATCTTAGCCCCCCGTCTCTCAACACCCACCTCTATTACCAGCGTTCGCACATTCCCTGCTACCGTATCTACCGTATCGATCTCCTCCCATCCCACGGCTTTCATTCGTATCGTCACGGGAATCAGTGCCAGGAAGTCGAACGACCTGCAGAGCTGTTGGCTTCCCACCCTTCCGCCCGACGTCTGGAGAAACTTCATTATAGGAAGTTCGCCCACCAGCGCGTCCTTTGGGAAGGCTGCCTGCACTTCCTTCACCTCATCCAGCACCGTCACGTTGGCCTGGACATAATCGGCGGAGATAGCTCCCTCGCATAATTGATAGAAGATCCGCTCGCTTTGCCGCACCGAGAACGAGCGCGGAGCCGAGTCCCTGCCCAGCACGATGGTCTCGCTGAACTGCACCCGAGGCTTCCTATCAGGGCTCAGCAACACCTCCTCCCTCTTCAGCGTAGTCGTACCGTCGTCGTTCTCGATCACTGCACGATGAAAGTATCCCGATGGCTCCTCGGTAACGTTGGGATGCCAAGCCGTGTACCACTCATCAAATGGATTTATGGTGAACTCCTGCGCCGGGCTCACCGACACGTCGGGGGATGGTCTCGGCGTGCCCGAGGCTGCTGGTTCCGGGTACTCTTCTCTAACCTCAGTCTCGGGCAGCACGGTTGGGGACGGAGCTAGAGTAGGAGTTGGGGATGGGGCCGGGCCCTCCTCCACCCTCTCGATCTCATCCTTCGCCACCCGTATCTCCCCGGAGGCAACCTCTATCACAACCTCCCCCCCTTCTTCCCTGACTATCTTCCCCACGATCTGGCTGCCGTTCTTCAGGTAGATTATGTCGGCGCACGCACACGACGCCCAAAGACCGGCAGCCAGCATGACCGTGCAAATGACTAAGCAACGTTTGCTGATAGAAACTCCCCCTCAGCCACCACCTTCGAGAAACGGATTGACCGACGGTCGCGAAAGCTCTCGGTACGAGACAACGTAGAAAGCCATGCGAACGCTCGGACCAAGATAAAACATGTCTTGCAGGAACTCTGGAAGTTGGCTGCGAAACTTGGATGCCTGCTGAGTATCTTCCGTGAGCCTTGTATCGAACTCCACGTCGATAGGCGAGTGGTACTCCTGGTCGTTCCGCACGTAATCACGGTTCAACACCACCTGATCGCCCGCAGTCAGGCTACCGTAAACGCTAAACGGATACGAGCCCGCCTCATCGTAGTTGCGATCCTCAACGTTGTTCTCCGCGTAAACGAATCCGTTGAGTTCCTCAATTGAGTTCCCGGTAGGACCTCCCACGTACACGTTTCCGGTCGTGCCCAGGGCATCGGGACTCGTGATAGCCATGAACATCATGAAGTCGTATGTCGGATTGTTGAAGTAGAAGTTCTCCGTGAAGTAGATGTTCCCCTCCACGACAACTGTCACGTGAATACCCGTCGGCTCCGGGTGTTTGACTACGAAGTCCAAGGCTTGGCGGCTGTACACCCACAGGTTCCCCTTGATGTAGTAAATGCTGTCGTTGCCTTCTACCGGGTCGCCGGTCTGGACCGAAGATATGCTGATTGGGGTGTTGTTGACGTTGTACCAACCCTGCGCGTTGACCTCGTAAGGATCTTCCAGGAAGAAGTCGTCTTCCGGCGTTCCCGTACATTCCGACGCCCTGTCGTCCGGATTCAAGCGGAAAATGTGCGCCGGAGAAGTTTCGGGAACTACCGTTCCACCAAACCGTTCATTGCTGATGACGTCGTACGCGGAGACTCCCTGGTTCGCGAAAATATCGTTGACCGGCACTACCGTCGCGGGGTGATTGGCCATGGCAGCCCTGACTTCATCCCCCGTAATGGGGGCTGCGTACTCGGAGTTATCCCTCCGGCCGTTAAGATACCCCCTGGCGCGAGGCTCCCCGTCCACCACAGCGTCATCCTTTATCCACATATCATTGCCGGAGTACACATCTCCGGTTATGTGGTCCGCCGCCCGACCCCGGCCAGCAAAATCGAGCGAGTAATCCTGGTCCCCCGATGAGTTCCCGGAGTACAGTGCATTCAGCAAAGGTCCGTTGATAATGTCCCCGTTCACTATGGCCTCGAGACGCCGCATCCGGGTGCCGCAGAACCCCAGGCTGGTGAGAACAGCGACCTCCTGCTCGAATCTGTCGTCGTCGTCGGTTCGACCATCACCGTCGTTATCTATCCCGTCGTTCCCCCAGTATTCAACTCCTACCGAGTACTTGCCATCCCCAAAATCCGCTTCAGTGATGCTCTCGTATGCCTCCTTGTTCAGCCTGTCAACCGCCAAGTCAATGCCGGCCTCCGCCACCTGGAGGGAACGCTCTTCGTTCACTGAGGCCTCTACAGAACCGCTGAAAGCCACGGTCAAGAGGAAGTAGCCCATGGCAAGGGCCATCACCACGGACGCGACGATGACACCGATTACAATCACTCCCCCTGACTGCTTGCTCCTTCGTAGCGTGTTCATGTCCCCCCTCCTTTCCGGTCAGTTTCTGAACGTGACCGTCGTATGAACACTTGATGCATAGGGCGGCCTGGTACCAGCTACGTGCGGCACCTGCAGGCCAAGCCTGATAAGCAGCTGCTCCGCTCCGTCCGCATCCGTGTTCCGCTCGAAATACAACTCCGCGACGTCGCTCGCAATTCTCCCCTGCGATATCACGGAACTCCCCGAACCTATCTCGAAGCGGATGATCTCGTCGCCCACATGCCGGAAAGACACCTTGTTCCCCCATGTGGGCTCCCAGCCGTCCGATCCGACTGCCTTGCGGAAATCCACACGATCCCCCGTCGTGTTCGTCAGCACACCTTCATCGTACACTTCGACGGTTGACAGTCCACCCATCCGGACCTCCATCGCAATCCTGTCGAGAGACTCGCTGGCCCGCCGACGAAGACTCGACACCGCAACGCCTGCCGAAAAGTTGCTCTGGCCTCTCTGCAGTATAACCATCGCCAGCGTTGATATGAGTGCGAACACCGCCAAGCCGACCATTATTTCGATCATCGTCAGCCCAACAGATCGGGATCGTTTGCCAACCATGTATGCCCTCCTGTCAGACATCTCGACGTTGCCCTATGATCGCGTACAAAGTCACGCTGCTGCTCCCTGACACGCCCTGCCAGCCAACATCCACTCTAACCGGAACCAGCCAATAATTATCCGTAACGTCAGCTCCGCTATCGTCAGCGTCACCATCGCCATTAAGGTCCCTTGGAAGGCCTACCCTGGGAACATTCTCACTCTCGTCGGTGTAGACAGTCACCAAACCACAGTGACCATCCCCGTCTCCATCCGCAGCGCGAAGTCCTTCAACGTCAAAATCCGGACCCACCGCCCCGCCGGGTCCGTAAGTCAGGAATATGTGCTTCACCGACATCGAGCGCAACGTTTCCAGCATGCTTCTCGCCCCGTTCAAGGCCATGGTCTTCTCCCGCGCCGTTTGGGACGCACGTGAGCAATATTGCAGCGAGGTCACCAGCATCGCAACCGCCAGCACAATTATCACCCCGGACACGACCACTTCGATAAGTGTAAAGGCCGAATTCGCACTGCGCTTCATCTCAGTCTCCTCGGGCGAGACGCCGGGCAAAAAACGACCCGCTCCTCGCTGCCGAAGAGCGGGTCCTTGGCCCGCATCCTTTGTCCTGACCCTTCGGCAACCAGGCTGCCCGCACGTGAACTAAACCTGCGAGCCCTATAGCTTTGCGCCCCGCTCTTTCGAGCAGTTTGCCCTTTCCAGGGTTCAATAGAATTATACAACGTGCCCGCCATCTGACAACTTCTCCAGGCGGATATATGGCCCCCATCGTTGCAAGTGATTACCATATATATGCTTATGCATGAAGGGTTTCCTAGCCAGCCGAGCTGAACCCCTGATGTCCGCCACATCAATTCGGGCGTTCGCAAAACGAGCCAGTACGCCTTCCTTCACTTCTTTTCGTACCGGTGAGCCCGAGAGGATTAGGGAAAAGGAGTCCTGGGGAACGACGGATGTCTGACTATCAGGGAAGCCAAATGCCACCAGTCTTAGAGCTCTGCAAGAGGAACAATAACAGTAATCTGATCAAACACCGCTCTTGGAACAGGGTCTAACCAAACCGAACACGGCGGCGAAAGCGGCAATGGAACATCGTCTGCGACATCTGCCCGCCTCTTCTCCTTGATTAGTGCCGCTTGCCCGAAAGTCCCTGGCGCTCCCGCCGTTGCAAGCACCACGCTCTCGCCCACCCGCACTCTTGCCTCAAAAGCCAACTCCCGCAATCGCTCCCTCCTCTTCCCATTAACTTCAACAACCGGGCAGAAACCCATCACCATCCCGTGCTCAGACAACTTGGCCGACAGTCCCAGAATGAACGCCCCACCCTCCCAGGGCTGAAGTACGTCGCCACAACGTACGGACTCCTGCCGGTCTGAGAGTACGAGGTTGACCGGATAGGAGTCTGTGGCAACGGAAAGGGTTGATCGACTGGAAATCGACAAGTCATGGAGCCCCGGCCTCGCAGGCAAACGCGAGGACTCCTCCCAGATAATCGGCTCGAAAGCGCTCATATCCTTGACGTAGACCTCTTGCGACTTCTCAGTGAATCCCTCAACCCACGAGAACCTCGCTTTCACCTGGTCTGCGAATGCGCAATCCGACGTCATCACCGCGATGCCGGCGTGCTCCTCGGGTGTCCCCAACTCCTCAGCCACCACTCTTGCGATCCCCGTCTCGCGCGGGAAGGACAGCCACGAGATCCTCAGCCGCACTGCCCTCACCCCGGCCTCTCGCAGGATATCCGTCCGCTGAACGCATCCTGCCGCAGCAGCAAAGGCAAGCACCACGACAAGCGCGACTCTATTCCGCCAACCGAAGCCCTTTATCTCGCGCATAGTTATATACCCTAAGGAACTCTTCCGTGGTCGGGTATCGAGCGATCTCAGGACAGCTTCGTGCTTTGTACATCGGCCTGTACTGATCCATCACGTTAACGTAGGTGTCGGGAGACAGATCATGGAGGAAATCGATTATCTCCCGTGAGCCCGCCACATCATTCGGCATCACAAGGTGCCTCACCAGAAGCCCTCGCCCCGCCACCCCCTTGGTGACTTCCAGATCCCCAACCTGCCTGTACATCTCCCTGATCGCCGCCCTGGCGACTTCGGGATAATCAGGCGCATTTGCGTATCGCTCCGATGGCCCGCTTCCGCCGAACTTGAAGTCCGGCATGTATATGTCAATCAGCCCTTCCAGAAGTCCTAGCGACTCGACGAGATCATACCCGCCGGAATTGTACACTGTGGGAATCGTCAGGCCGTTCCGCCGTGCCTTGACGATCGCCTCAGCCATCATGGGGGAAACGTGGCTCGGCGTGACGAAGTTGATGTTGTGACAGCCCAGAGCCTGAAGGCGAATCATCATCAGTGAAATATCGTCCGTTGATGTCTCTCGCCCTGCCCGACCGTGGCTGATGTCGTAATTCTGACAGAAGATGCACCTGAGATTGCAGCCCGCGAAGAAGATCGTCCCGGAACCTCCCGTTCCCACCAGTGGCCGCTCCTCTCCGAAGTGAGGCCCTGCGGAAGATACGGGCGCCAGCGCACCCACTTCGCACACCCCCAACTCACCTCCCAACCTGTTCACCCGGCACTGGCGCGGGCAAAGCGTGCAATCGCTCAGAATCCCGCGGAGTTGCTCCACCTTCTGATCGTCGCCCTCCGAATTTCCGCTCTTCCGCTGATGTCCCATCTCTCCTCCAGGTCATATCACGCAAAAGCTGCCCGCTATGATACCAGAAGCAAGAGAGCCGTGAAACGCACCTCTGATGCCCTGCTGAGTGCCCCACCCGTCACGTGCGCGCTTGACAGTCGCCGACGCTCATCATATAAATGCTTGCTTGCCGCCACCACAAGGGAGAGAATTTGGCTGCCCGAAAAGCCGCTGAATGGGCGAGGCTCATCTACCCGGAAGACCTTGTCGAGCTTCCCGTTCTCTGCGAGACCTGCTCGAAGTTCCAGGTGGTTGTGAGCATCGCTCACGCAAGCATCGACAAGAGAGGCGGAGAGGCGCTCGCGCTATTCTCCGGTCGACAGGAGGAGATAAACGCCGCTCTCGAATACCTGCGGGACCTCGGCATCACTGTCGAAGAGGCCGCAGAGCCGGACAACTGGAGGCTGCGCTAGATGGCATCTGACGTGCGCTCGATAAAGGGAACTCGCGACTTCTTCCCCGAAGACATGGCGGTACGCAATTGGATTGCCTCCGTGTGGCGTAAAGTCTCCACGCGATACGGCTTCGAGGAATTCGACGGGCCGATATTCGAGAGCCTCGAACTGTACACGCAGAAGTCCGGCGAGGAGATCGTCAACCAGCTCTACGCCTTCGACGACAAGGGAGGAAGGGCATTGGCCCTCCGGCCCGAGATGACCCCCACCCTCGCGCGGATGGTGATCGCCCGCGTGGGCACGCTCCGCAAGCCAATCAAGTGGTTCAGTATCTCCCGATGCTGCAGGTACGAGCGCCCTCAGCGCGGAAGGTTTCGGGAATTCTTCCAGTGGAATATCGACATCATCGGAGTCAAGGAACCCGCCGCTGATGCGGAGGTGATCGCCGCAGCAGTAGACTCGCTCCGCGAGATGGGCCTCGGCCCGGACGAGGTAGTGGTCAAGATAGGCGACCGAAAGCTTCTCGGAGCCCTGCTCTCCAGTCTGGGCATCGAAGGCCCCCGCCAGATGCGGGTCTACAGCGCGATCGATCGCATGACCAAACTCCCGCCGGAAAAGGCGAGGGGACCCCTTTCCCAACTGGACCTGGGCACCGACACGGAGAACCGGATTCTCGAAGTCGCAGCCGCCAAGAGCCTTGACGAAGTCAAGCGATTCGACTGGAAGGAGAGCGGCTCGGAGAAAGCCCTGTCGGAGTTGGAGACTCTCTTCGCGATACTCGCTGACTGCGGGATTGCGGAGTTCTGCGAACTGGACCTGAGCATCGTGCGCGGGCTTGACTACTACACCGGCATTGTCTTCGAGATCTACGATAAGGGGCGAGAACTCAGAGCCATATGCGGCGGAGGTCGCTACGACGAGCTAATATCGAGCTTCGGAGGCCCGCCTATGCCCGCTGCAGGATTCGGACTCGGCGACGCCGTGCTCCAGGAACTCCTCACCGAAAGGGGACTACTTCCCAAGTTCGCCCGGGCTCTCGATTTCTTCGCCGTGCCTATTACGAAGGAAGAGGTCGGCACCACAGTCAAGATTGTGCAGGCTCTTCGCCGTAAGGGCCGCCCCGCCGAGTACAGCCTTTCGCCCGGTTCCATGCGCAAGCTCATGCGCGAGGCCGACGGCTCGGGCGCTAAGTGGGCAATTATCGTCGGCCCCGATGAACTCAAGGAAGGAGCCGTAACCCTTCGCGACATGGAGACCGGCACGCAGAGGAAGGTTACGCTTCAGGACGCACTTGCCGGTAAGTTCGGCTGCTGATTCCGACGCAGTCCCTGCCCCGCTCGTCAAAGCTCGTGACGCACCCCGTAGGGTTTGAAAGCCGCCTCGTAGATCTTCATCACAGCAGCCGCGTGATCGAGCCCCCCTATCTCCGGCTCCAGATCCTCAATCACGCACTTGCAGAAGTAGCGTATCTCCGGAACGTACCCCAGCAGGAACAACTGCTTATTGTAGAGCACCCCCAGGGAGAACTCCGGCTCCCAGCTAATCGGGGCCTGATCGTCCGGCCCTATGAAGCTTGGAGATATGCCGTACTGGCGAGTGCGCGGGTCCAGCCTCCTGTAGTACGTAAGGTGGACGCCGTTATCCACGACGATGTTCGTTTCTTTACCTAGGACCTCCAGCCGTTCTAGGAAGCTTCCCTTGGACCGCCCATACGCTAGGTGAATGCACCCAACGGCCCCAGAGGGGAATTCGAGTATCGCAAACCCTCCCCCCAAATGGTCCCTATGATAAGTTACTGCGCTCGCGGGCCCCATCAGAGAAGTGACCAGGGACGCCGGATGCACCACATGGTCCAAGAACCACCTCCGTGGTGCAGGGCTCGGCCCCAGCTTCACCTCATCCTCCGCCGGCAGGTATTGCGGGTAACGAGCGTAAATCGAATGCGGCTCGCCGAATTCCTCGCTGTGAATCACCTCCCGCACTTTGTCGGCCGATGGCGTGAATGCCTTCTTGAAACCCACCAGGACGTGCTTCCCAGCCTTCTTGCTCGCCTCCGCCATCTCCTCGATTTCCTTCACCGAAGACGCAGGAGGCTTCTCAATCCATACGTGGACACCTTTCTCCAGCGCCCTTATCGTCAGCTCCGGGTACAGGGGACGTCCGCCGCTGTCGTACCCCGACACGATGAACAGCGCATCCAGCTCTTCTGATTCGAGCATTTCGTCCAAGTCTGTGTAGTGACGCAGCGCGCCGAACTTCCGCGCCGCCTCCTTGGCCTTCTCCTCATCCAGATCGCACACCGCCATCAACTCAACGGGGGAGAACGCATACGAAGTGAAAATGTTCCGGTGCGAATGTCCGCCGCATCCCAAATGGCCGATCTTCAGCTTCTTCTCAGTTTCCATGGTCAACTATTCTCCGTCTTTCGCTTTAGTGTCTCGTCTCGACGATGAGTAGCAGATGACGGCACGCAACGGCTCGTCGCCAGTAACCAACGCCTGATGTGAAACCCCCCGAGGAATCGCCACCAAGTCGCCCGGGCCCATCTCGTGTTCCTCTCGCCCCACCGCGTGGATGCAATGGCCCGAGACCACGTAGAGCAGCTCCTCACAGTTCGGATGCGCGTGCGTCTGGTTGCGCTGCCCGGGCTCTATCTCAACCACACCGAAGGTTAGTTCCGCATCGGGGTTAATAGACGCGTTGTACAGCCAGCTTATGTGGCCCCACGGGAATCCTTCTTCGCGCGCTTCGCCCGCCTTTATACACTTGTAGTCCATCTTCGCGCCTCTTCTACGGAAAAAGCGTGCCCTGCCCCCGCTTGCCTTTGTCAATGCCCAGGTGCTCCAGCGCCTTCTTCCCTATCTCGCGCCCCTTCCGCGTGCGGCTCACAAACCCGATCTTCAACAGATAAGGCTCCACCATGTCCACAAGCGTGTCGACCTCTTCGCTCAGCGTCGCAGAGAGGGTCTCTATCCCCACCGGCCCGCCATCGTAGAAATCCGTGATCGTGCGCAGATACTTCCGGTCGAGAGGGTCTAACCCTTCTTTGTCGATCCCCTCCATCTCCAACCCTTTCCGCGCAATGTCCAGCGTTATCTTCCCGTCAGCCTTTACCTGCGCATAGTCCCTAACCCTTCTCAGCAGGCGATTCGCAACACGAGGAGTCCCCCGGGACCGTTTCGCGATCTCCAGCATCGCGTCTTCATCGATTGCAGTCGCAAGAATCCCGGCCGCCCGCCTGACTATCTCCCTTAGCTCCTCGGGCGAGTAGAACCCTATGTGATGGGATATGCCGAATCGCTCCCTCAACGGCGCGCTCAGGAACCCCGCCCGCGTGGTGGCTCCCACCAGAGTGAAGCTCTCCAGAGGGATATTGATGGTCTTAGCAAACGCCCCCCGGTCAATGACGAAGTCTATCTTGAACTCCTCCATCGCCGGATAAATGAACTCCTCTATCGGCGGGGAAAGACGGTGGATCTCGTCGATGAAAAGCACGTCCTTAGCCTTCAGATTGGTCACGATCCCCATCAGATCGCCCGTGCGCGTAAGCGCCGGCCCCGACGTAACGACCAAATGCGACCCCATCTCGCTCGCAATAACGTGGGCAAGCGACGTCTTCCCTATCCCCGGCGGACCATGCAGGAGAACGTGCTCCACCGGCTCGCCCCTGGCCTTTGCGGCCTCAATGGAGATCTTCAGCTTCTCCACCAGCTTCCCCTGCCCGATGAAGTCATCCCAGCCTTTCGGCCTCAGCGCCCAGTTGAACTTCTCCTCGTCCTCTCCGAGCGGCTGGCCGGATATGATCCTCTCTCTTGCCATGACACTCCTTGACTAACGGTTCTTCGCCTGTTGTCTGAAGATCTCCTCGATCAGGGCTTCGCAGGAATCCACTTTGGGATTCATGGTCAACGCTCTCTTGATCATCGCCTCCGCCTCCGTTGCTCTATACTGAAGCTGAAGCAGCACTTCTCGCGCCTCCGCCGTGAAATCCGCCTCCGGCTCCTCGGCCGGGACCTCCTCCCGAGGCTTGATCAGCGCCCACTTCGCCAGCTTCCCTCGCAGTTCGGCGATCATCTTTTCGGCAGTCCGCCCCCCGATTTCCGGCAGCGAGCTCAACTTCGCCTTGTCACCCATCTCGATGGCGTAGGCGATCTCACGAATCGGTATGGCTAAAGACCGGAGCGCCTTCTTCACGCCCAGGCCCTTGACCGTCGTGTAGACAGAGAAGAATTCGCGCTCGGTCTCCGACAGAAAACCCACCAGACGCGGAAATTGGCTCGACATGCTCGGCCCTGCCTCAATGTAGTGCCACGTGTGTAGGGTAATCTCCGGCGGCTCCCCGGGCGTGTCGAGCAAATGTCTCAGCCTCGGGCGCAGACTCGCCGGGATTCGCACCTCGTAGTGCAGGCCGTTCAACGAAATTATCGCAGCCTGGTCCTTCACATCGGTGAGCGTTCCCGTCAGGCACGTAATCACTTCCCCCTCCTTCCCCGCGCGCTCGAAGCAGGATGCTGGAGTTCGTTCGCATGGCAGAGCGCCAGGGCAAGCGCGTCCGCGACGTCCGGTGGTTCGGGAACGGCGGAAAGCCCCAGAGACGCCTTCACCATCTTCTGCACCTGCTCCTTGCTCGCGTGACCGTTCCCCACCACTGCGCTCTTAACACGAGTAGGAGAATAGGTGATAAGCTGCTTGCCTTCAAGAGCGGAGCACAGCACAATCACACCGCGCGCGTGTCCCATAAGGATTGCCGTCGACGGGTGCTTATAGTGCGAGTAGAGTTCCTCGAGGGCAATCACGTCGGGGCTCAGATCGCCGAGCACGTGCCTGAATTCCTCGTGTATCGTCCTCAGCCTCTCACCTAGGGGAGCAGAGTCATCGCTCCGGATCACCCCCGCCTCCACAAGGGAAATCTCCCGCCCGGCAACCCGGATCAGACCGTAGCCTGTCACACGAAGGCCCGGGTCAACTCCCAGAATCAGTACCTCGCTCACGCGCTACCTCGCACAGCCTGAGGCACTTCCTTCTTGGCTCCCTGGCACGTCCCTCGCCGCACAAGCTCCTCAGTTATCCCGCGCAACACCTCTTCCTTCGACACCGGCCACTTCGGCGCGACCAGCATGTCGCTGGTAACGTCACCAACAAGCCGCTGGATCGTGATGTCCGGCGAGATCCTTTCCAAAAAATCGCACGCCAGTCGGATGTACTCGTCGTGCGACAGGACGTCGATCTTCCCCAGCCTGTACAGCGTTTCCATCGGTGTGTGCTTCGCCACGTAAAGATGGTGCAGCTTTATGCCCTGCACACCCAGCGACGACACCGCCCGACCCGTCTCCATCATGTCATCCCCGCTTTCGCCCGGAAGCCCCAGAATCACATGCGCGCAAATGTTTATCCCCCGGCCCCGGCTACGCTCGACGCCGTCGACGAAGTCCTCGTAGTGATGACCTCGATTGACCAAATCCAGTGTCCGGTTATGCCTCGACTGGAGACCGTACTCGACCCACACGTGATACCGCTGCGTGTAGCCCTCTATCAGATCCAGCACTTCGTCCGGCACACAGTCCGGCCGTGTCCCAATCGAGAGCCCCACAACGTCCGGGAATCGAAGCGCCTCATCGTAGCAGCGCCTCAGGGTCTCGACGTCGGCGTAAGTGTTGGTGAACGCCTGGAAGTACGCGATGAACTTCTCCGCGCCGTAACGAGAGCGCATGAACTCCATTCCGCGTCTCATCTGGTTCCCGATCGGCAGCTTCCTCCCGGCGTTCGGGCTAAAGGACTCATTCACGCAGTACGCGCACCCCCCGAAACCCTTCGTTCCGTCCCTGTTCGGGCACGTGAATCCCGCATCCAAGCTGACCTTGTACACCTTTGCCCCAAACAGACGCCTCAGATACTCGCTGAAGGGATAATACCTCTTCCCAGCCAGCCATGGTCTCTGGAGACTTGCCCCGCTCATTGCCTCTCGCCTTGTCTCTCGCGCAAACTGGCTCAAGCTATTTCTCCGCAGCCCTCTCCTGGAACATCCTCATAGAAGACTTGAATTCCCCTGTCGCGTCGAACAGTTCTTGCCCTTCGGGCATGCCGGGCGCTAAGTCCCCGTCAGCCACAACAGGGTTCAACTGCAAGTCCGTCAGTTCCCACGTGTAGGTCGGCTCCCCGCCGATCCGCAGGCTGAACCTGTAGAGCATCGAGTCGCCCTTCCCATACCAGGCCAGGATCTCGCCCGCCTGAGTCTGAACTTCTTTCCCCTCAAACGTCACCGTCTCTGGCTTCACCCCTTCCTTCAGCATAGCTCGCAGCAGATAGGTCTCCTTTCCGAGCACCCTATCACCGTCAGTAACGCTCAACTGGTAATCCTCAAGACCTTTGCGCTCAAACAGGCAGAAGGCAAGAGGATTGAATATGCTGCCTATGGACTTCGGCTGCGGAAACGGCGGACCTGCGGGAAGTTCAGAGAAATCGATTCTGGTGTAGCGTCTAATCCCTTGCGACCGCGCGGCCACGTAAGCTACGGCACCATCGAACCATGCCTCCAACTCGAGCGGCTTCGGCCAGCCCGCAAGATTGAACGTCGACGATACTCTGAACCGCCCGTCACCCGCCCATGTGATGAGATGCTCATTCGAAAGTCGGTGATCGCCAATACGCCCACTCTCGCGCGCGCGCGCAATGTACGAATCCGCCACCTGGCTCTTGCTCACTAGATCGAAGAATTCGTCCACCGTTAGTGCGCGGGACGACATGGGCCAAAGCAACATTGCGGCAGCGCTCAACACAAGAATCGGCGACAGGCGGGCACTCGGCGAGAACATCGGCTTGCTCCGAAAGAGGCGTTTCCCGTGGTGGCTGCCCTCAAACCCTATGATAAACCCGCAGCCGCGCAGCGTCAACCACCCCCGGCGTGCACCGTCTCCGGGCGCAGCACCCTCATCAGAACGAATCGCGTGTGGGATATTGATCCGGTAGGATCCAGTGAAGTGAATGGGACCAGGGCCGCTCGAACACCCTCGCTACGCCGTCTCCCGGTGCCTTTCCTCGACCGTCGTGATCTCCCCCTCGCCCCGGACAAACTCCGGAGTGACGACGAACTTCAGCCCCCGAGGCATGGATGGAAGCTCGAACATCAGGTCCAGCATCAGGTTCTCTACAGTCGACCTAAGGGCGCGCGCGCCTGTCTCTCTCTTCCGCGCCCGCCTGATGATCTCCCGCAGGCCCTCCTGCGTGAACTCCAGAGACGCCCCCTCCATCTCAAACAGCTTCTGATACTGCCTCACAACCGCGTTCCTCGGCTCCAGCAGCACCTGCATAAGCTCATCTTCCGATAGCGGCAGCACCGGGACAATGAGCGGCAGCCTGCCTATGAACTCCGGTATCATTCCGTACTCTATCAGATCGTCAGGCTCGACCAGCGACAACAGCTCCGCCTGCGCCAGTTCCTTCCTCTCCCCTTTCTTGTCAGAGCGGAACCCCATCGTCTTCTTCCCGACCCGCCGTGCGATTATGTCTTCACTGCCCGTGAATGTCCCCCCGCATATGAAAAGAATGTCTTTGGTGTTCATCTGGATGTATTGCTGCTCAGGATGCTTCCGCCCGCCCTGAGGCGGAATGTTCGCCACCGTGCCTTCCAGCATCTTCAACAGCGCCTGCTGCACGCCCTCTCCGGAAACGTCACGGGTGATGGATACGTTGTTATAGGTCCGCGCGATCTTGTCGATCTCATCGATGTAGATGATCCCCTTCTCCGCTCTCATCCGGTCGAAGTCCGCCGCATGAAGCAGTCGCAGCAGGACGTTCTCCACATCCTCGCCCACGTATCCGGCTTCGGTCAAAGTGGTGGCGTCCGATATGGCAAATGGTATGTCGAGGATGGTCGCGAGAGTGCTGGCCAGCAGCGTCTTGCCACAACCGGTAGGCCCGATAAGCAGGATGTTGCTCTTGGGCATCTCCACTTCGGTCCGCTGATCCGCCAGACTTAGCCTCTTGTAATGGTTGTGCACGGCAACAGCCAAAAACTTCTTCGCCCGCTCCTGCCCCACGACGTACTGGTCTAACTCGTCCTTTATCTGTTGGGGAACCAGCGGCTCCGGAGACCACGGCTCGCGCCGGACCTCCTGTGTCCGCTCCGCCTGTATCAGCGAATTGCACAGCCGCACGCACTCGTCGCACACGCAGACGTTTTCGTTGGGAGGAGGAGCCGCTATCAGCCGGCGTACACTGTGAAACGCCTTGCCGCAGAAGCTGCACGACCTTACAGAGCCGTTACCTTCTCGGGACATCAGCCACCGCCTCTAGCTGTCGCCATTGCTATTCTTATCGGTGGTGAGCACTTCGTCGATAACACCGTATTCCTTCGCCTGCTCCGGAGTCATAAAGAAGTCGCGCTCCACGTCCTTCTCGATCCTCTCCACCCCCCGACCGGTATGGTCGGCCAGGATCTGGGTAACCTGTCTCTTTATTCGGAGCATCTCCTGGGCCTGAATCCGTATGTCGGTCGCCTGCCCCCCGGCGGCTCCCCACGGCTGGTGGAGGTGAACCCGCGCGTGAGGCAGCGCCGCCCTTTTCCCCTTGGCCCCAGCTGCCAGAAGCAGCGTGGCTATGCTGGCCGCCTCGCCTATACACGTCGTCGACACGTCACACTCGACAAACTGCATGGCGTCGTAAATCGCAAGCCCCGCCGTCACCAACCCGCCGGGCGAATTGACGTAAAGCTCTATCTCCGCTTGCTTGTCTTCATGATAGAGAAACAGTATCTGCGCAATCACCAGGCTCGCCACAGTGTCGTCGATTGGCGTGCCCAGAAAGATGATGCGCTCTTTGAGGAGCCGAGAAAATATGTCGTAGCCGCGCTCGCCGCGACCCGTATTCTCCACCACTATGGGGACCCATGCACTCATTCAGTCTTCTCCTCGGATTCAGCCGCTTCGGGTTTGGCATCAGTCGTCTCGTCTGCGCGCTGCTCCGGTTCCGATGCCGCCTCCACCGCGCTTTCGCCCTGCGTTCCCGCTGTCGGTTTAGTCCCCTCGGCGCCTTCCTCCACTACTTCGGCATTCTCTCGAAGGAACTGTAACACCTTGAACTCCATCAGCTGCTGCCTGAGGGCGTCCAGTTCCCCCCGCTGTTCCAGTTCGCGCCGGTACCGCTGCGCCGGCATGCCTCGACGCGCTGCTATCGCCTGTATCCACTGGTCCACCTCGCCGTCATTTGGCTGCAAGTTCTCCTTCTCGGCGATCTCCTCGAAGTAAAACTCCGCCTTCAGATCCCGCTCCGTGGCCCCGCGAGATGTCTTCTCGATCTCCTCAGTCCTCTTCTCCACCTCGTCCGCCGGCACTCCCTGATAAAGAAGCTGGAACCGGAAACTCGAAGCCCGGCGCTTCGCCCGCCTCTCAACCAGCCCCTCCGGAAGCTCAAAATCAGCCTCGGCAAGAAGCCTCTCCACGAGCTGCCGATCGATGTCCTTCTTCACCTCATCTTCCTTCGTCTGCTCCACATCGTGCCGAGCCCGAACGCGCAGTTGTTCCACCGTGTCCACTCCCCAGCCCTTGGCCCACTCGTCGCTAATCTCCGGCAGCTCCTCCCGCTTGATTTCGTTCATCTTGACCTCAAGCGTTCCCTGCTTGCCTCGCAGATTCTCGTCCCGGAAGTCGTCAGGAAATCCCGCAGAAACCTGCCTCGTCTCCCCCATCTTCGCGCCCTTCAGCAGGTCCACAAGCTCAGGAACCCGGATCGGCCCAATGGCTGCCCCCGACAGTCTGAAAGGAACATTCTCTTCGCCCCAGAGCCGCTCATCCCCGGCCGAGAACTCGAGATCCGCTACCAGTATGTGGCCTTCGTCGCTTTCCGTGCCCTCTTCCACCGGCACCTGCTGTGCGCTCCGGGTACGCAATCCCTCCATCACCTCATCCACTTCCGCTTCAGTAACCTCCCCCGCCTTCCTTACGACCCTAATCCCCTTGTACTTCGGAAGCTCGAACGAGGGCGCCACCTCCACCTCCGCGTCGAACACAAAAGACTTCTCTTCCTCAAGTTCCAGCTTCTCGGGATCGATATCCGGATCTTCCAGCGGCTTCAGAGAGTTGTCCTCAACCGCCTTCTGATACGACTCGGCTATCAGCGATACCTTCACCTCGTTCATAACCTGTTCAGCAAATCGCCGCTGCACAAGCTTCAGGGGCGCTCTCCCGCGGCGAAAGCCCGGCAGCGCCGTAGTCGTCTGAATCTCAGTGAAGCGCTGCTGAAGCTTCTCGCCCACCTCCTCCGGCGGGACCTCCACGTGCACCTTCTTCTTACAAGGACCTACATCCACCACATCGATCTTCATAATCGATCCCTTTTTGAGATTAGCCTTGGGACCTCGCCTGAACAGCCCACCACAACGTCACAGGAGACACCCCATACAACCCCCTGAAGAACTGACCCCCAACACCTCCTAGGAGCGGGTGATGGGACTCGAACCCACGACAACAACGTTGGCAACGTTGCGCTCTACCACTGAGCTACACCCGCGTGGCCGCTCCTTACGCTCAATCGTAAATATATATCCCGCCTCCGCATATTGTCAAGCCGCAATCCATCCCACCAGGAATGCACCGCCTCCGCTCAGCAACCTACCTCGGCCTCAGCGTGCAGGCGCTACACTCCTCTTCGCCAAGGTGCTTCAGCGCGGCCTTTCGAACCATCTCGGAGGTGACATTCGCCAGTTCCTTCGCCAGCTCGGCCCGATAGCCCCGATACCTGAACTCGTGCATTCCCCGCTGCAGCCCGATATTCCCTTCAATCATCCAGGCACTCATGCCTGCCGGCTGCGCCTTGATCATCGCGGGATCTGCAATCTGGCCGAGCTGATAGGAGAGCTGCTTTCCGACCATGGATGCACTGCTCAGCGCCTTACCGTCCTCCCGCAGCGCGGCGGCGTGCCCGTTTAACATTTCGCGCACATCATCAAACGAAGCCCCTGGCCGAAGCGACGCACTTATGTAGAAGTAATTGCCTTCCGGTACGGTCAAGTCAGCTCCCGCGAATACCACCCCCGTCAGCCCCTGCAAGTCAGCGTCCGAGAATGCCCGCATCTGCACAAGCTGGCTCGCGACCATCAGCGCCGCGTAGTCGTCACTCCTGAAGTCAGGAATCGGCCAAGTCAGCAGGATGTGCCTGGCGTTCAGGTCCCAGGTCATGTCACGGCCTGCGTCGCTCAACTTCACCGGAGCGAAAGGCTTGGCATTCGATTTCGCCGCTCCCAGGCACTCGCTCACGATCGGCTTCAGCGTCTCTTCGTCAATGCCGCCTACCACGCACACCACAATCCTGTCGAGGACCGCCATGTGTTCGTCCCGGTACCGCTGAACCTCCCCCAGCGTGGCGCGTTCCACATCGCCCTTGACCGCGGCAAGAGACCTCCCGTGTCGGTACCCTTGGGCCCACGCTGCAAGCGCAAATTTGTGCGTCATAAATCTGGCTGCGACAAAGTCCCCTTCTGCTGTTACCTTCGCCCTCTCAGTCTGCAGGGACTCCTCGCTGAAAGGCACCTTCTCCAGCCACCTGGCGTGATGAGCCAGCCCTTCCTCCCAATTCTCCACAGTGCCGTAGAAGTCAAGTCTCATGTGGTCATGGATCGTCTCCGCGTTAGCTTCCTGCAATCCTTCCGCCTGTGTTGACCTGATCACCAAATGCTCGATGAGATGTGACCATTGCGCCTGCCCGGCACCGTCCGTCGCGAGCCCCATAGGAAGATACGTAAAGATCGACACGTTTTCGCTTTCGGGGAAATTCACCGAGACCACCCGAATGCCATTCTCCAGCATGAACGCATCCACCTCAGGCTTGGCCGTGCCGCTCGATCGAAACGCCAGGGCAAGTGACGCCAGTACTGTCAGTACGCCAAACACGACGTTCGACCTCATCACTCTTCCTCCTTTGCTCGGCAATTCCTTGCGCAGCTTTCGTTCGATAACAACATAGGCGATGACCAGTGGACAGATGATTGCGGCAATCGTGAGGTGGATCAGCATGAGCATGAACCCTGATTCTGAACCGAACAGGCTCTGATGCCATACACCCCACCTCAGGTTAACGACTGCCAAGTTAACAACATATACTCCGATGACCGCGCTCGTCGAGACGTGGTAGAAGTTCTCTCTGTGCAGGAGGAACGCCCTGACGCTGAAGACCGAGATCCCAACCACGATCGCAATCACGGCACAGCCCGCTATCCAGTCTTTGGCAGCCAATGGCCAGACATACCCAAACCACCCGAATACCAACGGCATGCCGCCCAGGAAGAGATATGCCGCTCCTCTTGGCATCCCGAATGGCGCTCTCAGCCCTCCATCCCACGTTCCGTCCTCAATCCGGATTCTCCTCTGCCGCAGGTTCCCCCACACGATTGTGAACAGCATCAGTCCACCATAAACACACCACATCGCCGCGCGGAACCACCCGCTCGTTCGGCTCGCAGCTATTAGGAACAGCCCCACAACGGCGAACGACAGCAAAACCAGCCAAACGAAGAACCTGCGTTCGCGCCGGGACCGCGCGTCAAGAATTGGTATGAGGCCCCCAATAACCCCCCCGATCGCGCCAACCACCGACCCCAGCACGCTGGTTCCAAGGCCTGCTCCTAATGCCGCCTTGACCCCTACAGCACCGGCGCCAGCTCCCGGCACAGTCTTCGGAAGTGCTCCCAAAACGGCAACGGCGAAGTCCTTCGTTGGGCCGGTCCGCCCGAGCACTCTCTCGACCAGGTCAGCAACATGCTCTCTTATCATCTTCCGCCCACGAGAGAGGCGTTGCTTTACCGCATCCTCGGAAAGGTCGAGCGCCTCCGCGACACTTCGCACCGATCGCTCTTCCCGGTAATAAAGAACCAGCGGCTCTCGGTACATCGGAGGAATCGCATCCAAGGCTCTCGACAGTATCTGCTGCTCCTCCTTTGTGATTGCCTCTTCGACAGGACCATGCCCCGACGCCTCCGCACTCTCCGTCAGCAATTGCGCCCGGGCTGCAGCGTCGCGGCTTCGCCGCCGGATTGCGCTACTGATCACGTTCCGTCCGATGCCCACTAGCCAGGCTCGAAGCTTCGCTTTGTCGCGAAGGTTCCCCAGCGTCTTCCACGCCACAATGAAAGTCTCTTGTGCGAGGTCTTCACTTAGCCCCAGGTCGCCGGTGGCGCTGTAGGCGATGGCGCAGATCAACGACTGATAGCGGCGAACGATCTCCCCGAATGCCTGATTGCTTCCCTTGAGCGATGCGTTTACCAGCGCTAGGTCGTCTGCCATTGCCGCTCCCGCCATCCGAATTGAGTGGCCTTTACAGGATACAAGTGGGCACCTAAGCCGAAAAGGTGACACAGATTTTCAGTGCGCGTTGGGGGAATCCGTTGAGAGCGTGCCATGCTGGCGAGACAGAGAGGGTGCTTCTAAACACGAAGGCGGCATCACGCACGTTTGACCCCGTTCAGGCCCTGTATCGCCGCCCCTCGTCCAGCATGACCAGGTAGTTATCCAACGGGATGTAGTTGGCGACCGAGTTCCCTGTCCCCAGGCAGTACCCTCCCCCGGGCTGGCACTGGTCGAGCGTCTCTCTTACTCGCCTCCGGATCTGCTCCTCCCCGCTTCGGCACAGGAAATCCATATCTATCCCTCCTAGGAGTGCAACCCGGTCCCCATATCGCTTCTGAGACTCCGTCACAGGCAGGATTGCATCCTCGAACGAATGCTTCGCATCGATCTTCACGTCGTCTATGAGGTCATCCATGATGGCTTCCAAGTTGCCGCACGAGTGGATGAAGTACAGCTTGCCGTGCTCGTGCGCCACCTCCGCCGACTTCTTGTGCCACGGCAGAACCTTCTCCCTCAGCACATCCGGCGGAAGCAGGGTCTGTGTCTTGAACCCCATGTCGTCGCTGCCGAATAACGCCTCCACGCACGAGAACTGGCATAGGATCCGGTTGAACTCAAGGAACACCCTACCAACCCGATCGAACAACGCATCCACCAGATCCGGCTCGTCGTACAGCTTGTAGCACAGCGTCTCCAGCCCCATCAGGAACATCCCAAGCTCCATAATGTGGCACGTCAAAGAGTAGACCCCCACTCCCTCGGGAAGATTTTTCTCGAACCATTCGAGCAGCGACGTATCCACGTTCCCCGGCGACGGCCATGGATACCGCTCGAAGTCGTCCCAGCTTCGTATCGGCCCCGAGTGCTCATTCATCCAGCCTCGCTCTTCGCGCCGCTGCCCCGGTATCTCCGTGGTATCCGCCGCGACCAATCCCTCGCGCGGAAAGCCGAAGCCCCACCTCGTCAGGCGCACCATGTCGTACCCCAGAAACTCCTGCACTCTTACCTCCCTCTTCACCAAGAACAGCGGATCTTCCGGATCCAGACCTTCCTCCAGACCGTAGCGATCTGCGACGGCCCTCTTGATCTCCCTGTCCTGGAACAGCTCGATGAAGTGAACTCGCGCAGGCGTTCCCTCCCGCAGGACACATCTTCGAAGACCCTCCACATCGGGCTTCACCTTCGTCTCCAGCAGCTTCATGTCACTCTCCCGGGTCGCGTCGCTCCCTTCCGCCGCGCCGCGGATTGGCAAACAGCCGATTATAGCATTCCTCCCCCCGACCCACACAGCCATGAGCTTACCCAGATAGCTATTGCCTGACTGCCCCGCTGCTGGCACAATGCCCTGACAGTTGGCGGTCAGCACGCGCGAGGCCATTGGGAGATCCGATTCGTCTCCGCTTAGTCCGTAGCGAGAAGCTATGCAAGAGCCTTCCCCCGCAGAAGACCGGGAACACAATCCCTTGCAGGAGCACGGGCACAGTCGCCTTCGTCTTCCTCTTTGGGCTGCGGCCGTTTTCGTGTCCGGCGCTGGCGCCACATCCGGCTCCGCCGTCGAGATCCTGCACGCCAAACCGTTCGACCCCTTCCTCGGCTGCTACAACTACCCCGCCTTCGGCGTTTCAACGCGAGGTCTCGCCCTCTCCTGCCTAATCGGCGCCGCCGTTGCCCTCACCACATGGATGATCCTTACCCGTACCGGGAGCAGACGCACACCCGGACATTCCGCGCTCGCTTTCTCTCCCTGCTACCTCCTCATCATCCTCGTCCCCGAATACCTGTGGCTGGATGGCCCGCACATTTACTCCAGATTCCTATTCGTTCTCTGCGTCGGGGCCGCTCTCACGCTCGGCATCCTCTTGACCCGAACTCCGGGCAGAGAGACCCGACCCTCACTGCGCCTCGCGCTCGCCTTCTGCCTAATCGTCACCGCGCTCCACGCCCTGCTCTTCTCCTGGCTGTCGATTCGCATGTTCCAGGCGATGAATCTCGGCTACACCGACTCGGGGGTCTGGGCGGAAGCGCTCTCCAACACGCTCCGTGGACGCTTCCTTCACTCCAACGTGTTTCCATCCGGCAACGTGCTTGGGGACCACATGGTCCCCGTTCTCGTGCTCATCCTTCCTCTCTTCGCAATCTTTCCCAGGCACGAGACAATCCACGTCATCAACGCCGTCGCTCTGTCAGCCGGAGCCGTACCGGTGTTCTTTCTGGCTTGGTGGCGATGGCGCATGCCCTGGCCCGCGCTCATGTTGTCCATCGCGTACCTCGTGTTCCCGTCGATAAGCCACCTCGTGTTCTGCTATTCCTACGGCTTTCACCCTGTGATACTGTCGCTGCCCCTGCTCCTGGCGGCGCTCTACCTCCTTGTCCGAGGCAAGCTCATACGGTTCTGGATCTTCCTGAGCCTCGCTCTTCTCTGCAACGAGACCGTCGCCATCGTGGTCGCCGCACTCCCCGTCTTCATTCTCTTTCGGCTCAAGAGGAAGTATCTCGCCGCCGGCGTTTTCGTCATCGGGGGCGCCTGGTTCTTCCTGGCTGTAAAGGTCCTCATACCGTTCTTCCGAGGAGGGGAGCCCTACTGGCAAGTAGGTAGCCTCTATGCGCACGCGGGGGGCTCAATGTCGGGAATGGCAAGATACGCCGCCGCTCATCCGCTCAGTGTGGCAAAGCTCGTCTTCACCGCACGGAAGCTCAACTACATCCTCCAGCTTATCGTGCCCTTGGGGCTGCTTCCTCTGCTCTCTCCGGCAGCTTTGGCGGGCGCGGCCTCCACCGCGCTTCTGCTCCTACTTGCCGAAAGGCCCGACATACAATCCATCGCATTCTGGAATCAGGCCACGCTCATCCCCTTCATTTTCCTGGCAGCGGTGGATTCCGTGGGCAAGTTGGCAGGAGTCCCACTGCGCTCTCCAGAGCGCTCCGCTCCATCGCAGTCCCGCAGCGTACGAATCACGGCTCTGGCCGCGTTCATGCTCGCCGCGTCGCTCGCCAGTGGTTACTTCTTCGGCTATTCCCCTCTCTCGCGGGGCTTCAACCCCAACCTGTTCGAGGTGTCTGAGCGTGACGCTCTCGTGAAAGAGCTTCGCAGGATCATCCCGCGAGATGCATCCCTCTGCGCCACCGACAGGGTCGCATCTCACTTCATCGATCAGGCCAACCTCTTCGTCTTCATGGGAGAACTCGAGGAGGCGCAGTACGTGCTCCTCGATCTCGACGACAACTGGCGGCCCACAGAGCCTGTCCTCGAATGGCGCGACGACCTCTTGCAGGGAAATGACTACGGGCTCGTTTACTTCCGTGAGAGGTTCCTGCTGTTCGAGAAGGGTGCTGCCGACTCCCCCGACTACGCGAAACTGATCGCCCCGGCAGAAATACCCACAGAAGCACAGCGTATAGGACTCGCTTCTCCCGAAGGAATATCCCTGGAGGCCGTGGCGTCTCAGCCGGTCGGCGATCCCTCCCAGGGGAAATACCGCGTGACTCTCTACTGGTCAGCCACAAAGGCAGTCGAACATGACTACGCTGTCGGGCTAATTGCAGCGGCGCCGGATGGTCAGACGCTGATCCCGCCTCGCCACCTAATGTACGGAGCCCACCCCACGTCGTTCTGGATTCCGGGAGAGATCTACTCCGAGTCGTTAGAAATGTCGCTGCCCTTCGACCCCCGAACGACCACCTGGACGATGGGCTTCAGGATCATTCCCGAACAAGACGTCGTGCCGGCCCACTGAAGCACACCCCGGCATCAGGGCTGCACGAATTCCTCCGCCTTGGGAAGGTCCCCGACAGAGCGCAGCCCGAACGCTTCAAGGAACTTCCTTGTGGTCCCGTAGAGCATCGGCCTCCCCGGCACTTCCTTCCGCCCCGTTATCTTGACGAGGCCCTTCTCCATCAGCGTCCTGATGATCTGCCCCGACTGTACCCCCCGTATCGCATCCACCTCCGCCCGCAGCACAGGCTGCTTGTACGCAACTATGGCCAACGTCTCCAACGCGGCCTTCGACAGCCGCGACTCAACTTGGCTCCGTGTCAGTGCTCCTACCCATTCCGAAAACTCCGGGAGCGTAAGGATCTGAAAACCCCCGGCGATCTCCTCAATCCTGTACGAGCGACCTTGCTCCTCGTATTCGCGATTCAGCTCCTCCACATACCCTCTCACTTCCTTGCCGTCAATCCCCGAGATCTCTCCCAGCTTCTGAATCGTAATTGGCCGGTCAGAGGCGAAAAGAAGCGCCTCGACGATGGACTTCGGTGAGGCCCTTAGCTCTTGTTCCGGCGTTGCGACTTCATCTCCCGTCGGCGTCTCGCCCTGCACGTTAAGTTTCCCCACTATCGATCGCTCCTTCTTCCGTAGTCCCCGGCTGCGTCGCAGCGTCCTTCTCAGCAGGCCACTTGGCCGTGGCACTGGTAGAAGCGTCCACGCCTTCGCTCTTGTGAAACACCTGTGCCTGCAATATAGCGCTTTGCACCGCGCGCAGCACCGCATTAGAACTTATGGTGGCTCCCGTGATGGCATCGGGCTTACTGTCCCCGTTTATGTCCTGTCCCTTCAACGTCCCAAGCCCCAGTAGCTTCTCTGTGCTCACCCCCGAGAAATTCGCCTGGAACCACGGCGCCGACGGCCCACTCTTCACCGACCGCCTCCCCAGCAGCACGCTCCAAAGCGTGTCTGAAGTCTGCATCTCGTTGACGCGCGCTCCCAGCCCTGGTGTCTCTTGCTGAGAAATCACCTTGATCGCAATCACCTTGCTCACCTCCACATCCACCCCCACAGCCACCCGAATTAGGCTCGAATACCCCCTCTCGGCACCTTCCAAAACATATCCCACCGTCTCTCCACCCTTCAGCCCTCCCCTGACCTCCGTCGCTGCAACATAGCCCTTCTCGGCTCGGTCCCGCTCGAACTCCTCCATGCTCTCGACCACATGGTAATTCCCCTGCCCGTCTTTTGCGACGTAGCCCACGGTCTCGAATTCCTCCGCCTCCGTGAGCGCCGCACGCAATGCCATTTCCAGCACCTGCCGCTCCTGCTCCGCTATTCTCTCCTGCATCAGGGAATAGGTGACCCCCAGCGTCAGCCCCGAAATCAGGCACACCGAACCCAGAATTGCCGGATAGACGGACCTCGATCTCATTTCTTCGCCCCGAAAACCCTCGGCCCTGTATAACGATCGATAAGAGGCGTCGCAGTGTTCATGAGAAGTATGGCGTAGCACACCCCTTCGGGATAGCCGCCGTAGTATCGGATTACAGTCGTCAGCACCCCTGCCCCTATCCCGAAGATCACAATCCCCTTTCCCGTCACCGGAGTCGTCACCATGTCCGTAGCCATATAGAACGCGCCCAGCATCAGCCCTCCCGCGAAGATGTGGTAAAAGGGCATTCCTCCAAACCAGCCCGTGTAGGGGCTTGGCAGAACCCAAGTCAAAGCGAAAACCGTTCCGATGTAGCTCAACGGCATCCGCCAGTTGACGATCCTCAGCAATATCAAGGCCGCGCCGCCAATCAAGAGCGCCAGCGCCGACGTCTCTCCTATGCAGCCCGGCACTTTCCCCAGGAACAGGTCCGCAACGCTGTACGTCCCCTTGGTGAAATCAACAGCAAGAGCGCTGGCACGGCTGACGGCATCAACACCCCGTACGTCGGCGGAGAAGTGGGTGATTTCGTTCAGAACCGGCCACTCGGACAGGCTGACCTTAGATGCGTACGCCATTTGCACGAATGCCCTGCCCACCAGCGCCGGGTTCCAGATGTTGTGCCCCAGCCCCCCGAACGCCTGCTTCCCTATTGCTATCGCGATGAAGGAACCAACCGTTCCTACGAGAATCGAAGAATTGGGCGGCAGCACGTAAGCCATCAGTATCCCGGTGACAACCGCGCTGCCGTCATCGACGGTCAGAGCCTTCCGCCGAAGAATCTGAATTACAGCCTCCGTCGCCACGGACGTGATCACGCAAACCGCCACCAACCTTATGGCCCAGTACCCGAAGAATACCCCCGCGGCGACCCCGGCAGGAATCAGCGCAACCACTACCGTCCACATCACCCGGCGGACGTCCTGGGTCGCACGAATGTGCGGCGAAGTCTCTACCAGAAACTGCTCCAAATCTCACCCCGTCTTTGCGCTCTGCTTTCGCTTCTTCGCCTTGGCTAGTTCCGCCTTCGCAAGCTTCACCATCTGCACTACCGGCCTCCGGGCCGGGCAGACGTACGTGCAGCAGCCGCACTCGAAGCAGTCCTGGAGGTTCGACTCCTCGGCTCCGTCGTAATCTCGCGACTCGATGAGGATGCTCAGGTCGCACGGCATCAATCCCATCGGGCAGACCTCTACGCACCTCCCGCACCGGATGCACGCCTGCCAGTCGGAGGGCTTGGCATCCATGAGGGCCAAGAGAGACGTCACTCCCTTTGCCATAGGAAACTCCGCCGTCCGCTGCGCAATCCCCATCATCGGCCCGCCGGCAATGAGCTTCCGGACCCCCGCCCGAATCCCCGCATGCTCCAGCAGCTCGGTTGCACTCTCGCCCATTCGCGTCAGGTAATTCCCCGGCCTCGACACGCCGTCGCCGGTCACCGTCACCACGCGCTCTATGAGCGGCCGCTTCCACGCCGCCGCTTCGCAGATCGCATTCGCCGTTCCCACGTTCTGCACGACCACGCCCACGTGCAGCGGAAGCTTTCCTGGCGGCACTTCGCGCCCGACTAGCGCCTTTATAAGCTGTTTCTCCGACCCCTGCGGATACCGCACCGGCAGGGACAAGACAGTGACGTTTCCGAAGGATGACGCCGCATCCGACATCGCCTTGACCGCGTCCGGCTTGTTCGCCTCGATCCCCACAGCCCCGCTCTCGGCCCCCACGGCTCTCATGGCCAGCAGCAACCCTTCGATAATCGTTCCCGGCGATTCCACCATTAGCCGGTGGTCGCAGGTTTGGTAAGGCTCGCACTCCGCCCCGTTCAGGATCACTGTGTCGATACGCGCGTCATCTGGAACCGTCAGCTTGACGTGCGTTGGGAAGGCCGCGCCGCCCATACCGACGACACCCGCATCGAAAACCGCCTCCACTATTTCCTTGGGCGAAAGGGACGATGTGTCCCGCTCGACGTTTGCACCATCTGCCCACTCCTCCCGTCCATCCTTCTCAATCACGACACACGGGGCCTCTATCCCTTGATACAGCGGGCGCTCCTCAATCCCCGCCACCTTCCCCGAGACAGGTGCGTGAACGTTCGCCGAAACGAATCCGCTCGCCTCGCCGACAAGCTGCCCCTTCTTAACCTCATCCCCCTTAGATACCCGGGGCTTGGCCGGGCCGCCAAGATGCTGAACCATCGGCACAGCCAGCACCTCGGGAACCGGGGCATCCTCAATCCGCTTCCCCTGCGTCAGCTCCTTCGATGCAGGCGGATGAATCCCGCCTCGAAAACGAAACACTAGTCCCTCTCCGTTTTGGCAACACGGAACCGCGCAGCATTCGACCCGGCATCTGCGCCAAGACCAGCACCCGCCCCAAGCCGCTTCATCCAGCCCCGCCGGTTCGTCCCACTCAACTCAGCGCTCGCTTGATCTGTCTTATCGCCTGTCTTATCCGCTGCTCGTTCTCCACCAGAGCCAGCCGCACATATCCTTCGCCCTCTTCCCCGAACGCCCTACCCGGCGCTACGGCCACCTCGGCTTTCTCCAGAAGCATGAAGCTGAAGTGAATGCTCCCCATCTCCCTGTGCGAGGCCGGCATCTTCGCCCACACGAACATCGTGGCCTTGGGCTTCTCCACATCCCACCCTATCCTCTTGAGCCCCCTGCAAAGTACGTCTCGGCGCGACTGGTACTTCTCGGCCTGCTCCGCAGCGCACTCGTCACACTGCCTGAGCCCTATTATCGACGCTATCTGCACCGGCTGGAAAAGCCCGTAGTCGAAGTAACCCTTTATGGACGAAAGCGCCCTTATCATGTTGCGGTTACCCAGGCAGTACCCGACTCTCCAGCCCGCCATGTTGTATGCCTTGGACATCGTCATGAACTCAACCCCCACCTCCTTCGCGCCCTCCGCCTGAAGGAAGCTAGGGGCCTCGTACCCGTCGAAGACAGTCTGCCCGTACGCGAAATCATGAACGACGATCACCTCGTGTTTCCGCGCGAACTCGACAACCTTGTCGAAAACCCCGGGCTCCACCGTCGTGGTGGTCGGGTTGTGAGGAAAGTTGAGCACGAGCAGCTTGGGCTTTGGAAATATCCCCTCGATCACCCTGTTCAGGTTCTCGAGAAAATCAGGCCCACCCGAAACAGGCACACTCAGAACACTCGCCCCCGCTATGGTGACCGCATAGATGTGCGGCGGAAACGCAGGGCTTGGGACAAGCGCCACGTCTCCCGAGCCCAGAACAGAGAGACAAAGGTGCGAGAATCCTTCCTTCGACCCTATCGTGGTAATGACTTCCGTCTCCGGGTCCAGCTCCACGCCGTACTTCCTGGCATAGAACTTCGCCACCTCCCTACGCAAGTTGAAAATCCCTACGGCGTCGGAGTAGCGATGGCTCTTCGGATCGCGGACCGCCTCAGAAAGCTTATCGACGATCGGGGCCGGCGTGGGATCGTTGGGATTCCCCATGCCCAAGTCGATGATGTCAACTCCCTCCCGCCGCCGGTGGGACTTCAGCGCGTTCAACTGCCCGAAAAGGTACGGCGGGAGATGACGCATCCTATCCGCGAGTCTGATAGGAAAGGCGCTCTCCGCTGTCACCTCTTGAGCACGTCCCGCGCGATCGGCGGGAGCAGATTCCGGCACCACAACCGCTCCTCAAAGCATACGGAGTAGAGGGCTAATGGTAATCGCGCCCCATAGAAAAGTCAACCGACGACACACTAGCGGCTCGTCTTGTAGCCCTCGGGGTGAGAGCTGTGCCATTTCCAGGCCGTCTCAATGATCTGCCCCAGCTCGGGAAACTTAGGCTCCCATCCCAACTCCTTCTTCGCCTTCCCCGCACTGGCGACCAGCTCCGGCGGATCCCCCGCACGCCTTCCCTCCTCCCTTGCCGGAATCTCTTTGCCCGTGACTTTCTCAGCCGTCGCAACCACTTCCCGCACCGACGCTCCACACTCGCTGCCAAGGTTGAAGACCTTGAGCTTGCCTCTCTCCAGCGCCTCTGCCGCAAGCGCGTGAGCCTCGGCCAGATCGCAAACATGAACGAAGTCCCGCACGCAGCTGCCGTCAGGCGTGGGATAATCGGTTCCCATTATTCTGAACACTGGCTCCAGCCCCAGCGCCACCCGAAGAACGTTCGGGATCAGATGCGTCTCGGGGGAATGGTCTTCCCCAATGGAGCCGTCCGGCCATGCGCCGGCGGCGTTGAAATACCTCAGTGAAAGCGCCGCAATGCCGTACGCCGAAGCACAATCCGCCAGGATGCCCTCAAATATCGCCTTGCTCCGCCCGTACGGATTAACCGGACGACGCGCCGCCGATTCTTCTATCGGTACGCTCTCTGGAATCCCGTACACGCCTGCCGACGAGGAGAACACGAACCCGCCTGTGCCAGCATCCAGCGCCGCCCTTACCAATGACAATCCCACTGAGATGTTTCGCTCGTAGTATCTCGCGGGATCAATCACCGATTCCTCAACCAGCGCGCACGCGGCCATGTGATAGATGAGATCTACGGAGTCCTCTCGCAAAACGCGCGTCACCGACGCCGTGTCGCTGACGTCACCCTCAACGAAGTCTTCCGTTCCCACGGACTCGCGGTGACCCGTTGAGAGATTATCCAGCACCAACACGCGCATGCCCCGCTCGCGGAGCGTCCGCACGATGTGGCAGCCTACGTAGCCAGCGCCGCCCGTTACGAGTACAGAACCCACCGGAGACTCCTGAATGAAGTCGCTACAGTTCGCCGAGTTCGCCCTTGAAATACTCCAGCGTTTTTCGCAGCCCTTCCTCCCGGCCCACCTTAGGTTCCCAGCCCAGTATCTCCTTCGCCCTCGAGATGTCCGGACGTCGCCTTGCCGGATCGTCGGCTCTGGGGGCTCCACCAAGGCTGGCCTTGCTGCTGCTCGCCGTGAGCGAGATAATCTCCTCTGCAAACTGCAGGACCGTAATCTCCTCCGGGTTCCCCAGATTGACCGGCAGCCGCTCGTCCGAATCCGTCAGGCGGCAAAGCCCATCCACAAGGTCAGACACATAGCAGAAGCTGCGAGTCTGCTTACCATCCCCGTGGATGATGAGATCCTCGCCTCTCAGCGCTGACACCATGAAAGAGGGCAGTACCCGTCCGTCATTCAAGCGCATTCGAGGACCGTAGGTGTTGAATATCCTCGCTATCCGCGTCGGAATCCCGTGGATGCGGTTGTAAGCCATCGTCATTGCCTCCGCAAAGCGCTTCGACTCGTCATACGCGCTCCGTGGACCCACGGGATTCACGTTCCCCCAGTAATCCTCCCCCTGCGGATGAACCGCCGGGTCCCCGTAAACCTCCGACGTCGACGCCAGAAGGTACCCCGCCCCCTTTTCCTTTGCCAACCCGAGAGTCTTATGCGTGCCCAGCGATCCCACCTTCAGCGTCTGAATCGGGTACTGGAAGTAATCCACCGGACTCGGCAGCGCCGCAAGGTGAATAACGAAATCCACAGGCCCCTTCACATACAGATACTCGGTCACGTCGTGGCGCATGAAGTGGAACTTCGGATTGCCGAACAGATGAGCTACGTTGTCCTCCCTACCGGTTGAGAGGTTGTCCACGCACACAATCTCGTGGTTCCGCTCGACCAAGCGGTCACAAAGGTGCGAACCGATGAACCCCGCCCCCCCGGTTATCACTATCCGCATAGGACCCCTCCTCAGTCGTGCCATACCCTAGCAGAAAGCCCCTCCCCTTTCAAGACGCGCGTGATCTTCCCCAAGAAACGGATTCCCGCTAATATACCCCCTCCAGCCTGCCGAATAATTCGGTGACGGAGTCCTCCCGAAGGATGCTTCCAATGGACTGGGACACTGCTGTCCACGACTTCCTCAGCTACCTGGAATTCGAGTGCGGTCTGTCCCCCAACACCATACGCGCATACGCCGCAGACTTGAAGTCGTTCGTGGCCTCAGTCTCTGCCCTGAATCTGAACTGCCCCGACGACATCCGCGCGGAACACGTCGTAGAACATATGTTGGCCCAGAAGTCCCGGGGGCTGTCGGTCAACTCAATCTCCCGTCAGCTTGTAGCCATAAGAATGCTATTCCGCTTCCTGGTACTGGAAGGCAGGGCACAGAGCGACGTTACTTCCATACTGGATTCGCCGAAGCTCTGGCGCAGGCTGCCTGACGTTCTCGACATCGTCGATGTCGAAAAACTACTCAAAGCCGCGGCTGGGAAAAGCGAACTCGAACTCCGCGACCGGGCGCTCCTTGAAACACTCTACGCCACCGGTGCTCGGGTATCTGAAGTATCGGGCATGACTCTCGACGACATCAACTACGAGTACTCCTTCGCGCGCTGCCGCGGGAAGGGCGACAAGGAACGGCTCGTACCCCTGGGAGAAAAGGCGGTTACAGCCATCAAGGAGTACATGCACGGAGCCAGACCCAAACTCGCAACCCATTCCAGCCCGCCCAATCTCTTCCTCAGCCGCAACGGCAATCCCCTCGACCGCAGAAACATCTGGCGCTTGGTAAAGAAGTACGCCCTCAAGGCAGGCATAGCCAAGAATGTCACCCCCCACACCCTGCGCCACTCCTTCGCCACGCACATGCTCCAGCGCGGCGCAGACCTCCGCGCCATCCAGGAGATGCTCGGGCACGCAAGCATCGTCACAACCCAGATCTATACCCACGTGGACAAGGGAAGGCTCAAGGCCATCCACAAGAAATACCATCCCAGGCCCTGACCCCCCGACGCTAGCCGCCTGCACCCTTTGCCTGCTTCGACGCTTTCTTCCTCAGGTAGGCTTCGACGAAAACGTCGATCTCCCCGTCCAGAACCGCCTGCACCTTCCCGGTCTCCGCGTTGGTCCGGTGGTCCTTGACCATCGTGTACGGCTGAAGCACATACGACCGTATCTGGTTTCCCCACGCGATCTGTCCCCGCGCATCGTAGGCCGCCTGCAGCTCCTCTTCCCGTTCCTTCCGCTTCAATTGCAGAAGCCTCGCAGCCAGAAGCTCCATCGCCACGCGTCGGTTCTGGTGCTGCGACCTCTCGTTCTGGCACTGAACGATGATGCCCGTGGGATTGTGAACTATCCTCACCGCCGAAGACGTCTTGTTGACCTTCTGCCCACCCGGGCCACTCGCCTTGAAGTAGTCAATACGAATGTCGCCGTCGTTGATTTCCACTTCTTCTGCTTCCGTCACCTTCGGAACAACATCAACGGCAGCGAACGAAGTATGACGCCGCTTATTCGCGTCGAACGGAGAGATGCGAACCAGCCTGTGCACCCCCATCTCGCCCTGAAGATACCCGTACGGATGGTCCCCCGTCACCTCCAGCGTTACGCTCTTCAGCCCCGCTTCCTCGCCCGCTAGCCAGTCGAGCATCCGGTACTTGTAGCCGCCGCGCTCCATCCAGCGAGTGTACATTCGCAGCAGCATCTCGACCCAATCGCACGCATCCGTCCCTCCGGCGCCCGCGTGCAGCGACAGATACACATCGGAAGCATCATGCCCCCCCCGAAGATACGTCCGCAGTTGGAGCCGCTCCAGCTTGTGCCGCAGCCCCTCCACCTCTTCCTCGACCTCCCCAATGACGTTCTCGTCGCTTTCCTCTTTCGCCAGTTCGAGCAGCACCGAGACGTCATCAGCGGAGCCGCTGAGCTCGTCGAAGGAAGAGACCGTGGACTTCAGGTCTTTGAGGCGGGAAATCACCTTCTGCTGGTCGTTGCTTCCCTGCCAGAACCCGGGAGCAGCAACCTTCGCTTCCAGCTCTTCATATTCGCGACGGAGAGCTGGAACGTCAAAGAGAGTCCCTCAGAGCAACGAGTTGCTCTCGAAGGGAATCTATCTCTTTCTTCAGGTCAATATCAGGCATTATCCCCTCGCTTTCGCAATCCAATATACACGGCCCGCGGCTGCGTCGTCAACCGCTCCCTTTACACCGAACCCGACATCAATATAATGCGAGACCGGAGATAGGAAGGAGGCGCAGATGGAATTCCGCGAGAAGGCGAAGATCGTCGACAAGCGCACCATGAACCGAATGCTCACGCGCATCGCCCACCAGATTCTCGAAACACACCGCTACAACATACCCATTGTCCTTATCGGAATAGAAACCCGTGGCGGCCACCTCGCAAGGCGGCTCGCAGACAAGCTCGCGAATATCGAAGACGAAGCCGTTGACATACCTTGCGGAACGCTCGACATAACCGGATACCGCGATGACCGCGACCTCCAGGCGGAAAACCACGACCCCGGCAACACCGATGTGCCGTTCGACATTACCGGCAAGGAAGTGGTGCTCGTCGATGACGTTCTTTACACGGGCAGGACCGTAAGGGCCGCTCTCGATGCCTTGGCTCACCTCGGCCGTGCCGAATCCGTAAGGCTCGCGGTTCTCGTCGACCGCGGCCACAGAGAACTGCCCGTTAATGCCGACTTCGTCGGACGATACGTCCCCACGTCTCAAGATGAGTACCTGAAGGTCAAAATGGTCGAGGTCGACGGGGTGGACATGGTCGTGACCGGCGAGAAGCTCTGATCTCGGAGAATACGCCTTGAAGGAATGGGACGTAGTCCTGCGGAACGTAAGCACGCTTGACGGGATGCGCGGCGACCTCGCCATTCGCGGCGACAAGATTGCCGCCCTCGGGGAAGTCTCGGGCAAGAGTAAGGTGGACTTCGACGCCGAGGGCGGGCTGGTCTTCCCAGGTTTCGTCAACGCCCACACACACCTCGACAAGGTCAACCTCCTCAGCCGCATGATCCCCCAGCAGTTCGGGAAGAGCCTCGAGGAAAACCGACAGTTGCTCAGGAGTCTCAAGGCTGAGTACTCCCCCGAGGAGATTTGTCGCCGTGCCGGCCAGGTCGTCGACGAAATGTTCGCCTACGGCACCACGGCCGTCAGAACGCAGGCCGACGTCGATCCCACCGCCAAGCTGGGAGCCCTCGAGGGCATTCTTGCCCTGAAGCAGAAGGTCACAAGCAAGGTCGACCTCCAGATCATCGCCTTCCCGCAGGAGGGGGTGCTGACTGCCGAGAAAACCGAGCTACTCGAAGAGGCCATCGCGATGGGAGCCGACATGCTCGGCGGCCTGCCAGCGGTCGAAGCCACGCCCGAAGAAGGAAAAAGACACATCGACCGCCTCTTCGACATCGCACAGAAGCGCGACCTGGATTTGGAAATCCAGATAGATGAATCCAATGACCCTGTCCAGTTCCTCCTTCCTTACCTCGCCGAGCAGACTCTTGCCAGGGAATACGCCGGAAGGGTCTGCGCCACCCACTGCATATCCCTCTCCGCAGTACCTGATGACACCGCGGGCCGGACCATAGACGCAATGGCCAAGGCCAAGATGCGGGTCATCGTAACACCAAGCTGCAACATGATTACCAAGTCCGGTTTGGCCGCCCGGCGATACAATAGCATCACCCGGGTCAAGGAATTGATGGATGCCGGTGTCCCCGTGGCCGTGGGCACCGACAACATCCGCGATATCTTCTACCCTCTCGGCAACGGAAGCATGCTGCGCGAACTCCACGTACTGGCGACTTCGGTCCGCCTCACGGGTTACGGCGACGCAGAGCGCCTCATAGGGATGGGAACGGTGGAAGGGGCGCAGCTCATGGGATTGGAGTACGGCGTCTCCGTAGGCAAGCGGGCGGACTTGGTCGTCGCATCCGCAGGTTGGGCGCAGGAGGTCATTTCAGGGCCCGAAACATTGCCTCTGGTGGTCAAAGGTGGTAGGATTCTGGCTTGGAATCGCCCCGAACCGCACTACCAGGAATGGCCATGAAGGACTCCGAAATCCGGGAACTCGTGCGCGCGGGATTCGACCTTCACGTTCACGTAGGCCCTGACATACTCCCCAGGAAGTACACCGCTCGAAAGCTCGTCGAGGAGGAAAAGGGCAAAATCCGCGGTCTCGGCCTCAAAGCACACAGCTTTCCCACCATCTCCGCAATCAATGCCACAAAGGCCGAGATCCAAACCGACCTCGTCATGGTCGGCTCCATTACGCTCAACTACTTCATGGGCGGCTTCAACCCCAGCGCCGTCTATGCCTCCGCCGTCCTCTCGCCCGACCTTCCCGTTATCGTCTCATTTCCTACAGTTCACGCCGAGAACCATCTTAGGAAAAACTACAGCGCTTATGAGATTCCGCCTGAGTGGGTCAAAGACCCCAGGTTCGTGCCCCGAAAGAAGCACGAACTCAAGGCGATCAAGGTCACAGACTGGAACAACCGGCTCTTCGGCAAGTGCATGAGAGTCCTCGACATGGCAAAGCGCATGAACTGCATCGTCGCCACCGGTCACCTGTCATGGGAGGAAGCGCGAGAGCTCGCGCTTGTGGCGCTTGGCATGGAACTCAAGGTCATCGTAACGCACCCTTACCAGAAAGACATCGACATGCCCGTAGAGGTCCAGAAAGAACTGGCCGAAAAGGGCGCGCGCATAGAGCACTGCTACATCATGTACCTCGACCGTGACCACAAGTGGGACTACCCGCCGGACGAAATAGCCGACCTCATTCGGGCGGTCGGTCCCCAGCATTGCATCCTTACTTCCGACACCGGACAACTCAGAAACCCTTCCCCCAGCGAATGCATCTTCGAGTTCGTGAAGCTCCTCCAGAAAGAAGGCGTCGCCAGGGAAGACTTCGAGAAGATGATAATTGAGAACCCCGCCGCCCTGCTCGGATTGGACCGGTGATACGCACCATCATCCCGGACGCGCGAGCCGACAGGCAACCGTGGGTGTTCTGTTGTTGAATTAGTCGGAACCGGTGTTAACGGCACCTGCAAAGGACCGCAGCTATGGCCAAGCTATGGCAAAAAGACTACGTGATGGACCAGCTCATCGAGGAGTTCAGCGTCGGCAACGACTACATCCTCGATCGCGAGCTGGTCAAGTACGATGCCCTCGGCAGCATCGCCCACGCCGCGATGCTTCAGAAGATCGGCGTGCTCTCCGCCGACGAGTTCGACGGAATTAGGGCTAGCCTCGTTGAAGTAATCGAACTCGACCAGCAGGGCAAGTTCGAAATCTGCGTCGAAGACGAAGATGTCCATACCAAGATCGAGAACTACCTGACCGAGAAGCTTGGCGATGCCGGCAAGAAGGTTCACACCGCACGCTCCCGAAACGACCAGATAATCACCGCCATGAGACTCTACGCCAAGGACAGGCACCTGGCCATCGCCGACGCGCTGCTGGGCCTTTCCGATGTTCTCGTCGACTTCGCGAGGAAGCACGAGTGGGTTCCCATGCCCGGGAGGACGCACACGCAGAGAGGAATGCCCTCCTCCATCGGGCTCTGGGCGTCCTCCTATGCCGAATCCCTCCTCGACGACCTGGCCGTCCTCATGCAAAGCTACACCCTACATGACCAGTCGCCGTTGGGATCGGCGGCAAGCTACGGAGTTCCCATCAACATCGACAGGGAATTCGCGGCCGAATTGATGGGGTTCGCCAAGGTACAGCACAACGTACTGTACGCCAACAACAGCAGAGGGAAATTCGAGTCGGTGATGATTCACGCCCTCTGCCAGATCATGCTCGACCTCAGCAAGATAGCCTCCGACGTTATACTCTTCAGCCTTCCTGAACTCGGATACCTGACCCTTCCCGACGAAATCTGCTCCGGTAGCAGCATAATGCCACAGAAGAAAAACCCCGCAGGCATGGAACTCCTCCGGGCAAAGGCCGCAGGGGTCATCGGCCTTCTCGTTTCCGTCATGGGTATGATCAAGTCCCTCCCCTCCGGCTACAACCGCGATTTCCAGGACACCAAAGGCCCCACCATGCAGGTCGTCCACACGACGGAACTCAGCCTCCGCGCTTGCGAACTGGTGATCAGGAAGCTCAAAGTCAACGAGCAGCGCTGCAAAGAAAGCTGCGTGCCCGAGATCTACGCCGCCGACGAAGCTCTGCGTATGTCCCTCAAGGGCATCCCCTTCCGCGAAGCCTACCGCCAGGTGGCGAAGAACCTGGAGAAGCTCAAGAGCACCGACCCGGTCAAGGCCATCAAGGAACGCCGTCACACCGGGGCGTCGGGCAACCTTCGCCTCGACCGTCTCGCCGAACAGGTCCTGAAAGCGAAGGAACAAAATCAGGCCCTCCGACAGAAATTCGAGCATACCCTCAGCAAGCTCACCGAGAGTCACAGGAAGGAATCCGGATGAAAAACCTAATCACCGGAGGTGCTGGATTCATCGGATCGCATCTTGCCGAACACCTTCTCGACCACGGCAAAAGGGTAATCGTTCTCGACGACCTTTCCACCGGCTCCATCGAGAACATCGAGCACCTCAAGGAGAACCCCCGCTTCTCTTATGTGATCGATTCCATATCCAACCGTCACGTCATGACTGAGCTTGTGGACAAGGCCGATACAATATTCCACCTCGCCGCCGCGGTGGGCATGCGCCTCGTTGCCGAGAATCCGGTGAAGACGATAGAGACGAACATCTACGGCACCGAGCTTCTCCTATCCTTGGCAGCCGTCAAGAAAAAGAAGGTCGTCATAGCCTCTAGCTCCGAGGTCTACGGAAAGAGCCAGAAGTCCCCGTTCAGCGAGGATGACGACATGGTCTTCGGAGCCACCAAGAAGTGGCGCTGGAGCTACGCCTGCTCAAAGGCCATCGACGAATATCTCGCACTCAGCTACTGGAAGGAGAAAGGCCTCCCCGTGGTCATCGCCAGGCTCTTCAACACCGTCGGGCCCAGACAGGTCGGCCACTACGGGATGGTGCTCCCCAGATTCGTCGAGCAGGCGCTCGACGGCGGGCCCATCACCGTTTACGACAACGGCAACCAGACGCGATGTTTCTGCTACGTGATGGATGCTGTCAAAGCACTCACAAAACTCGCGTCCGAAGAAAATGCCACCGGCGAGGTATTCAATATCGGCAGCCAGGAGGAAGTCACCATCAACGAACTCGCCGAGCGGGTGCGCAGCTTGGTGAACCCCAACGCCGAGATCATCCACATTCCCTACGAAGAGGCCTACGGCGAGGGTTACGAAGATCTCCGTGCGCGCGTCCCTGACGTCAGTAAGGCAAAGGAGGCCATAGGCTTCGAGACGACCATGAACCTTGACGCCACAATCTCGAAAGTGCTAGAGTACTTCCGCCAGAAACGAAATCAGGGTTAGTCGGATGATAAGCGGCGTGAAAACAAAGAAGCTGAGGGTCATTCCTGATGACCGCGGCAGGGTGATGGAGATACTCCGCGCCGACGACGAGATCTTCGCGAAGTTCGGCCAGGTCTACGTAACCACCGTCTTCCCCGGCGTCGTCAAGGCTTGGCACTACCACAAGAGGCAAACGGACAACATCGCCGTCGCCGCCGGAATGCTCAAGCTCGCCCTTTTCGACCCCAGAGAGGAATCCCCCACCAAGGGCGAAATCAACGAGTTCTGCATAGGCGTGCACAATCCCGTCCTGGTTCAGGTACCTCCGGGCGTCTATCACGGGTTCACGGCCCTGGGAACAGAGGAATCCGTCGTGGTAAACACCCCAACCGAGCCGTACAACCACCAGAAACCTGACGAGTACCGCATCGATGCCCACAGCCCTGATATACCCTACGACTGGACAGTAAGGGACCGCTGAGCATGAAGGGCGTTATTCTGGTCGGCGGCTTGGCAACCAGACTCTATCCCCTCACCAAGATCACAAACAAGCACCTCCTTCCCGTCTACGACAAACCCATGGTCTACTACCCCCTCCAGGCCATGGTAAACGCGGGAATCCGGGACATCATGCTCGTGACCGGCGGCAACAGCGCAGGGGATTTCCTGAGACTCATCGGCAACGGCCACGAGTTCGGACTCAGCCACCTACACTACACTTACCAGGAGCAGCCGGGCGGCATAGCTCAAGCCCTCGGGCTGGCGGAACACTTCGCTGCCGGCGAGAAGATAGTCGTGATGCTTGGCGATAACGTCATCGAGAGAAACATCAACGCGGCAGCGGAGAAATTCCGCGGCCAGCCTCACGGCGCTAAGATAATGCTTGCCGAAGTAGAGCAGCCCGAGCACTACGGCGTTCCTGTCTTCGATGGCGACACGATCGCTACCATCGAGGAGAAGCCCAAGAATCCCAAGTCGAAGTACGCCGTGATCGGCATCTACATGTACGACCCGCGGGTGTTCGACGTAATAAAAACTCTCAAGCCCTCCAGTCGCGGTGAACTCGAGATCACCGACGTCAACAACGCGTACATTCGTGAGGGCAATATGACATATGACATCCTTGACGGCTGGTGGGGCGACTGCGGGGCAACGTACGAAGAGCTGTTCCGCGTCAGCTCCCTTGTGGCAAAGACCGGCGCCAACAAGATGGATGAGCCGACACGATGAGATACCTAGTCACCGGCGGAACGGGGTTCATCGGATCCAATTTCATCAGGTATCTTCTTGAATCCCATACCGACGCCATGGTCGTCAACCTCGACCTGCTCACGTACGCCGGGAATCCCGAGAATCTCGCCGACGTTCAGGACAACTCCCGGTACGCCTTCATTCATGGAGACATCGCTGACGCGTCCCTCGTGGAAAAGGTCATCTCCGAGGAGAGTCCTGACGTCCTGCTCAACTTCGCCGCCGAGTCCCACGTAGACAGGAGCATCCTCGATTGTGCTCCCTTCGTGCGCACCAATTTCGTCGGCGTCCAGGTGCTGCTCGAAGCAGCGCTCCGCCACAAGATCCCGAGGTCCGTCCAGGTCTCCACCGATGAGGTTTACGGCTCGCTCGGACCCGAAGGCAAGTTCACCGAAGACTCCCCCCTGCGGCCTAACAACCCCTACGCAGCCACCAAGGCTGCCGCCGACCTGATGGTCCAAGCCTTCCACCACACCTACGGACTGCCGGCCATAATCACCCGCTCTTCCAATAACTTCGGCCCCTACCAGTCCCCCGAGAAGTTCATCCCGCTTTTCGCCACCAACGCCATGGAGGATGCCCCCCTCCCCCTCTACGGTGACGGCAAGCAGGTGAGGGACTGGATCTTCGTTCGCGACAATTGCGCCGCCATCGACCTCGTCGCGACGCAGGGCGAAATAGGGAAGGTCTACAACATATCGGCCAGCTGCGAGATGCAGAACATCGAGGTCGCGGAGCTGATCCTCGAGATCATAGGGAAGCCCCGCTCGCTCATCAAGTTCGTCGAGGATAGGCCCGGACACGATAGGCGCTACGCCCTCAATGCTGCGAACATCACCGGGCTCGGGTGGAAGCCCGAACTCTCCTTCCACCATCGACTCAGGGAAACCATCGCCTGGTACTCCGAGAATCAGAGCTGGTGGCGCAGGGTGAAGAGCGGAGAATATAGGAGCTATTACGAGAAGCAATACGGCAAACGGCTCGAGTAGGGGCTGCGGCGGCATGAAGGTCCTTGTGGTCGGCGGCGCGGGGATGCTGGGGAAGGAACTCACAGAGCTCATTCGCGAGAGTCAACCCTGGCAGTTAATCTCCCTCGACCTCCCTGATATGGACATCACCAATCCGCAGCATGTCCG
>Ga0180437_10001464_pt1 | contig 40480 bp, 34 predicted proteins | sample SS_ome_4_FD_132410 | JGI IMG/M metagenome (GOLD analysis project Ga0180437, IMG submission 132410) | Hypersaline lake sediment archaeal communities from the Salton Sea, California, USA - SS_3_D_1 metaG | ecosystem: Environmental > Aquatic > Non-marine Saline and Alkaline > Hypersaline >...
TACCAGTTTCTTTTTCTTTTAAAATTAGGTTTAATTCTTCATCATAGCCCAGATCATTTAATGTTGCACGTAGAAAGAATTTAAAGGGAATGTTATAGAATTTATTATAAAGAGTAATGAACTCATATGCTTTTTCAGAATTTTCTGTAGTAAGAGGTTCAGTTTTGAAATCACTAATTTTTAGCATTTAAAATCCAGTTTTCAAGTTTGATTTATGAAGCTTTAAATGATATTCAAAAAGAAAACAATATAGTAAATATACTTTATTATATCTGATTTTGTAATACATGATTAAGCGTATGATTTTTCTAAGATTTTAACAAATCAAGTAACGCAAAAGTTCTTATTTATAAAGATTTGTTAAAAATTGGACAAGGATAACTTTTATATAGGATTTGACTAAATTAAATATAAAAAATATAGATGTTAGTAAAACGAATTTTTATTTTAATAATAACCTTCAATTTGTCATGATAATATGGCTCCTGTAAAGAATATGGTAAAATATGTCATAAGAAGGATACTTTTCATGATTCCTATGTTAATCTTTACCTTAGTAATCACCTTTATACTGGCACGTTTGATGTTTACAGATCCAATTCTTAATAAATTGGGAATGTTGCCTGATCAGGAATTGATTGAAGCAGAAAGGCGGAGAATGGGATTTGATCAACCTATATTCATACAATTACTTATTTATCTAGGAAATTTTTTTACAGGCAATTGGGGGACTTCATACTTAATTTCTGATGGAGAACCAGTAATACAATTAATTGGAAAAATTTATCCGAAGACAATCGAATTAGTACTAATACCAATTATTATAATTCCAATCATAGCCATAAAACTTGGCATTATATCTGCAAAAGAAAAAAATAAATATAAAGATACCATTATTCGAGGAATTGCAATATTAGGTACGTGTCTCCCCGTTTTTTGGATTGGTACCATGATTCAATATTTTGTTGGTCAAATTTTAAAAGATTATACATATGGAGCATTCCGTTTAGAGATTATGAACCCTAATTCTGTGATTTTTAGATATCCTGATCCTGATTGGCCGTTTTCAACAGGATTTAGGATAATTGATAGTTTTTTATATAATGATCAAGCTCTTTTACATGATACCCTTCTTCATTTAATTCTTCCCATATTATGCATGACATTTGTGTCATTAGCAGGTGTAACACGACAGACTCGCGCAAGTATGTTAGAAGTATTAGAACAAGATTACATTCGAACAGCTCGTGCTAAAGGTGTTAAGGAGAAAGTAGTTATAAACAAACATGCACTTCGTAATGCTTTAATACCTACCAGTAATCTAATTATCGGAGGTACAGCAGCGAGATTAACTGGAGCCCTATTTCTTGAAGTAGTATTCAATTACACCGGTATGGGATTTTATATGTATAGTGCAATCATTTTAGGGGATTATTTAGTTATTAATGGCCTTTTAGTATTTACCGCCATCATTATACTTTCAGGGACATTAACTGCTGATGTTTTATATACTATAATTGATCCGAGGATAACATATAGATAATAAATCAGAAGGTGATTATATGACTTGGTATTCTGTCAAAGAAGTGGAGAAAGAAGAAATAAAAACAAAGAGAGGTTTTCTAAAGTATTTAAAGTTTTATTTAATTCCTGGACGACGAGAGCCTTATTTTAGCGCTATTGAGTATGAAATAGGGAAAATAAAATCAAAGAGAAAAGTGTTTAGACGTATTTTGTCTCCACTTTCAATTATTAGTATTATTTTAATATTTTTTGTTGTTTTTTGTGCTATTTATGCCCCTTGGCTAACCCCTTTTACAGTAAGAGAATTAACAAATAGAGGTCTTTCGGGAGGAGTACCTTTTGCGCCACCATCAGCAGAACATCCATTAGGTACAACCAGATATGCTTATGATATCTTAGCAAGGTTAATTTGGGGATGTAGAACAGCAATTTTATTTGGATTTATTACTATAATAATTGGTTCTGTTGGAGGAGTGGTAATAGGAACTATTTCAGCATATTTTGGGGGTAGAATTGATGCTATTATCATGCGTGCTGCGGATTTAATAATGGTATTTCCATCACTAATTTTACTTATTCTCTTTGTTGAGATGTTAGGAGAGAATTTATTTATTATGTTAACCTTATTTGGTGTGCTTTCAATACCTTTCTATGCACGATTGATGCGATCTTCTGTTTTTCAAGTAAAACAAAATCTTTTTATAGAAGCGTCAATAACAGGAGGAGCTAAGAACTTTAAAATAATGTTTAAGCACATACTTCCTAACGCCATAACTCCAATTATTATAAACTTTTTTGGCGGGGTTGGAGCAGCAATTCTGGGCCTTACATCTATTAGTTTTCTAGGCTTTGGTGACCAAACTCTTCCAGATTGGGGTTCTGACATTAATTTTGCCAGAACTCAATTTTCAGGTTATTTCGCAGCATTTTGGCCAGGACTTTTTATACTAATAGCAGTTATGGGATTTATGTTAATGGGTGACGGATTGCGAGATGCTCTTGATCCCAGAAATAAATAGGGGGGAAAATAATGATCGCTCTAGTCTTTCAACAATATTATCCAAATTATATAATGATTACAATTGAATCACTTATTTCTCTCTTTTTATTATTTTTCATCGTCAGAGTTGCTAATAATTCTGTACTAAAAGAAGAGCGGATATCTCAACATAGAAAAAACTTAAGTATAAATATTAGCATTTTAATCGCACTAGGAATAATTTTAGCAATACGATACCTTTTTGCCTTTTTAGGATTTTTTAATTCAATTATTGTGCTTTTTAATAATCAGTATTTATTTTTTGCTGTATTTTCTAGTCTGTTTTATTTAATATTCTGGCGATTTATAAAAAGATTTGAAAGTAAGCGAGATTCTGATGACTATAATAACCAGAATATCAAATTTTTAAAAAGAGCGGTTTTGATTATAGGGGTCTCATGGGTTAATGCTCTAATATTTCTTTCGATCGATCTCTTAGGAATTCCTCTTGGAGATTTTCTTCCAACAGACGTTTTAAATCCTTCTTATGATGTATTTTTACTTGGTTTTGAGTGGGCATTTTTTATAGTTGTAATTAATATTTCATTTACAATCATCATTAATACTTTATTCCCTCTTGAAAGACGTTTACCCAAAGAAATCCTTTACAATACAATGCTATTTGGAGGAATAATCTCTTTTGGAATCTGGGCGAATCAATTAGTTGTTGTCGAACTTTACCTTTCTAGGTTATTTAATATTCATTTATATGAACAAGATATTCGTATTTTGGCACTAACTGTAAGTATTGTTTATATAATTTCATTTTTTATATCGTTAAAATGGATCTTTATACCTAAAACTTCTAAATTAAGTTTACAGAAAGTTAACAGAATGATACAAAAAGATGATGATGAAAAAACAAGTTTAACTTCTACAAAAAAAGAGAATGTAATTTTGGATGTTCAGAATCTCACGACTTATTTTTATACTGAGGAGGGAATTGTTAGGGCAATTGAAAATGTATCATTTAAAATTTATCAAGGGGAAATCCTTGGACTCGTTGGAGAAACTGGATGTGGGAAAACGGTAACAGCGCTCTCTATTCTCAATCTAATTCAAACACCAGGGAAATTGGTGAATGGTAATGTAATTTTTGATAATATTAACTTAACTACGAAATCCGAACGAGAAATATTACCTTATCGTGGGGATGAAATCACTATGATTTTTCAAGATCCATTGAATTCACTAAATCCTGTATTTAAAGTAGGTGATCAAATTTCAGAGGTATTCCTTTTACATAAAGAAAAGGAATTGCTAATTGAATCTTCGAAATCTCAAAATAAGAGTATTTTTAGTATTGCAAGACAATGGACAGGAGACCTATTAAAAGATTTAAACATCCCTGCACCCGAAGCGATATATGAAAGATATCCTCACGAATTAAGTGGTGGTATGCGTCAAAGAATCCAAATAGCAATGGCATTGGCTTGTAGTCCCAAGCTTCTTATTGCGGATGAACCCACAACGGCTTTGGATGTGACAATCCAAAATCAAATTTTAAAATTGATGAAGGATCTCAAGAAAAAATATAATACCTCTATTCTATTTATTACTCATGATCTCGGAGTTATCTCTAGAATGTGTGATCGGGTTGCTGTTATGTATAGTGGCTATATAGTTGAATATGGTTCTAAAAGAACTTTATTCAGCAATCCTTACCATCCTTATACCAAGAAACTTATTCAATCTGTACCAGTTGTAGGTAAAAAAAAAGAACTGTTGGAGATAATTCCTGGTATGGTTCCAAACCTAATATATCCCCCTTCAGGTTGTCGCTTTCACCCTCGATGTGATTTTTGTTTTGAAGCGTGTAATTCTGTAACTCCCGAACTTCTTGAAGTTGAGCCTAATTATTTTGTTTCTTGTCATCTTTATAATCCAATATATCATAAAGAGGTATTATTAAAGTGACCTTTGAAATTTTTGATGGTTATTTAATTGAATTATTAATTGTATTTCTAATATCCTTAATTACATCATATTTTTATATTAATTGGGATGATCGTTCACAATTAGTAGAAAAAAAATTCCGATTTTATTTCATTTCAACTGTTCCTAGTATCATTTATTATACATTGAGTTTCTTTTTTGTTTTAATTAATAATTTGGGAATAAATCTTATAATTGTTTTGATAATTTCATTAGTTAGTAGTATATTAACAAAATGGATCATTTTTCAGAACTTTAAATTTGAAAAACTCTCCCAAATTAACGAATTAGAACGAGGGAAGAACCTCCTTACAGTTAAAAATCTTAAAGTTTATTATCCTCTACTAGGCGGTATTCTTAAAAGACAAATTGGCGCTGTTAAAGCTGTTGATGGGATATCATTCAGTATAAAAACCGGAGAAACTCTGGGTTTAGTGGGAGAAAGTGGATGTGGTAAAACCACGGTTGCAAAAGCAATCCTAAACTTAACAGAAAGAAAAGAAGGAGAAATTCTATTTAATAATAAATTAATTTCTGAAAATTTCACATCATATTTGAGACAAAAAATTCAAATGGTTTTTCAAGATCCAGATGCTTCACTTAATCCTAGATTAAAGGTTGTGGACATTATTGCAGAACCTATCAAAAATTTACTTGGAATCACGAAAAGCACAAAAAATAGAGCTCACGTACTTAGATTAATGGAAGAAGTATCTTTAAAGCGCGAACATTTAGATAGGTTTCCTCATGAATTTTCAGGGGGTCAAAAGCAAAGGATTATCATTGCTAGAGCATTAGCTTGCAATCCAGAACTTATAATCCTTGATGAACCCACATCTGCTCTTGATGTGTCAGTACAGGCACAAATTCTCAACTTATTAAAAGTATTGCAGAAAAAGTACGGTTATGGTTATTTATTTATTACACATAATTTATCTGTGGTTAATCATATTGCAGATCGTATTGCTGTAATGTATTTGGGACGTTTTGTCGAGATTGGAACTGTAGACCAAATTTTTAAGAATCCAACTCATCCGTATACTCGAGCTTTGCTCGCTTCTCGCTCAGAGATTGATCCCTACAATGATGAGATAAAGTTCATCATTAAGGGAGAAGTCCCGAGCCCGATTAATCCTCCATCAGGATGTCCTTTCAATCCAAGATGTACGTCCGATGCAAGAACTAAGGCTTGCGAATTTGAAACACCTAATAAAATTAAAATCGAGGAAAATCATTTTATATGGTGTAATATGAAAATTTTAACTGAATAGGATCTATGATAATGTTAGTGATAATTATAAAATAAAGTAAATTATGAATTAGTTTAAATTTGTTATTGAGGAGTAAAAAATGAAAGTTATTATGGTAATGTTTGATACCTTAAATAAACGGTTTCTTCCGCCATATGGTTGTGATTGGGTACATGCTCCAAATTTTAAAAGATTAGCAGAAAAGACTGTCATTTTTGATAATTGCTATGCTGGAAGTCTACCGTGTATGCCCGCAAGAAGAGAGCTTCATACGGGGAGATATAATTTTTTACACAGGAGTTGGGGACCTATGGAACCATTCGATGACTCAATGCCTGAAATGTTAAAAAAGGAAGGAATCTACACCCATCTTGTAAGTGATCATTATCATTATTGGCAAGATGGTGGCTTAACATATCATAATCGATATAATACTTGGGAGATTGTCCGAGGACATGAGGGTGATGCATGGAAGGGTGAAGTAAAGGATCCGGATATTCCTTCCCATGTTAAGACAATGCGCGAAGGTACTTTTACCTGGCGTCAAGATTGGGTTAATCGAAAATACATGCGTAAGGAAGAAGACCAACCTCAAGCAAGAACGTTTAAAAAAGGAATTGAATTTATCAAAACGAATTGTAGCGAAGATAATTGGTTTATACAGATAGAGACATTTGATCCGCATGAGCCCTTCTTTACCCAAGAAAGCTATAAAGCACTTTATAAACATGACTACACCGGCCCCCATTTCGATTGGCCTAACTATGGAATAGTCACAGAAACACCGCAAGAGGTAGAACACTGTCGAAAGGAATATGCTGCTTCTGTCAGTATGTGTGATAATTATTTAGGAAAAATCTTAGATTTAATGGATGAAAAAAACATGTGGGAAGATACGATGCTAATAGTAAACGTTGATCATGGTTTCCTCTTAGGGGAGAAAAACTGGTGGGCAAAAGCGATCCAACCCGCTTATAATGAAATTGTACAAATTCCTCTTTTCATATGGGATCCTCGATCTAAAAAGAGAAATGTAAGACGGAAAGCTTTAGTCCAAACTATTGATATTGTCCCAACAATTTTAGAATTTTTTAATATAAAAAGACCAAAAACCATAGAGGGTAAAGTTTTAAGAGAAACTATAGAATTTGATATAAAAGTAAGAGATGCGGCACTTTTTGGATACCATGGAGGGCATGTAAATGTAACGGACGGGAGATTTGTATACATGAGAGCTCCTGTAAACCCCGATAACAAACCGCTTTATGAATATACTCTCATGCCTACACATATGGCAAATTTTTTCTCTATAGATGAGTTAGCTACAATTGAACTGGCAGAACCTTTTGATTTTACTAAAAGTTGTAAGACTATGAAAATTAATGCTCGTGATATCTCTGCTCGTTTTTCCTACCTATATGGGAGCCTTTTATTTGATCTGCAAAATGATCCGACCCAAGAAAATCCGATTGATGATCCTGAAATTGAAGAAAAGATGATAAAACACTTAGTAGATTTAATGAAAAAGAATGATGCTCCCAATGAGCAATTCGAAAGATTAAACGTCCCAATTGATGGAAATGTTACGAAAGACCATCTAAACCTTAAAGAAGTACGTGAAGGGATTAAAGAATCACTCGGAAAGACCGAGATTCTTTGGAGAAACAAGGGTAAAAGTGCTTTTGGTGTTTTAGTTAATTTTATACCTGAAAAGCTGAAACCAACTCTTATCGCGTCATTTGAGAAAAAAATTAATGAGCAAAAATTGTATGAGATTGATGAAGATTTCGTTTTTGAATTCATGGATAAAATGTGGCCTAAACCATATCGGTTTTATTTTGAATATATGAAGGTCTTAATTAAAGAAAAAGCAATTTAAATAACCTTTTTATAAGGAATAAGGATATGTAGATTTTATATTACATGGTCTTGCGAAATTTGAAAAATTGTTGTTTAATTAAAAAAACTATTTGTTCTATCTTTATTCTGAGCCGGTTTTCATTGAATTTTCAAGATTAAATCCATTCTGTTTAATTACATTTTGATACCAAAATGCACTTTTTTTCATCTTACGTTCTTGAGATTTATAGTCAATTTTAATTAACCCAAAATTTTTAGAATAACCTTCTACCCATTCAAAATTATCCATTAATGACCAAACGAAATACCCTCTTAAATCTACACCTTCATTGATTGCGTTATGAACAGATCGAAGATACTTCTTAAGATAACTTATTCGATCTTCGTCTTGAATAATTCCATCAATAATTACATCATCTTTACATGCCATCCCATTTTCAGTTATATAAATAACTGGGTGAGAATATTCTTTATCAACTTTTTTTAATAAATCATGCAAACCATCAGGGTATATCTCCCATCCCATTTCGGAATACTCTTTTCCTACAATTTTCTTGGGTCGGAGTATTAATGCTAGAAGGTCATTTACATTTTTTGGCATTTTATCTTCAATGCGAGTACAAGAATAATTATTTATCCCAATAAAGTCAATTGGATTATCTTCTAATAATTTGAGATGTTCCCGTTTTACCTTTGGGATGTTTATATGAGGTTTATTAAATTCTAATATATCTTCAGGATAAGAGGCTTTAAAAATAGGATCTAAAAACCACCGATTATAAATCCCATCCACAATATCAACTACCTTCATATTAGCATCTGAATCTTCTTCAGGATAAACAGGTGATAAATTAAGAGTAATTCCTATTTTACCATCAGAATTATTTGTTTCTCTTAAAGACTTAACAGCCATAGCATGAGCTTTATTAACATTAATAGAAGCTAAGTAACCCCCCTCCAGATCGGGTTTCATATCGTATAATCCAAATGCATAAAATACTAAGGTAAAAATCATCGGTTCATTAAATGTTATCCAATTTTTCACACGATCGCCTAATTGTTCGAATAGAAATGAAGCATATTTCACGTAAGCTTCAACTACTTTTTGATTTTTCCATCCGCCTATTTTCTGTAAACTTAGAGGTAAATCAAAGTGATAAAGTGTCGCAAACGGCTTTATTTGATTATCTATTAATGTATCCACGAGATTATCATAGAACTTAATTCCTTTTTCATTGATATTCATATTTCCTGAAGGAAAGATTCTTGGCCAAGATATTGAAAATCGATAAGCATCTAGACCTAAGTCTTTCATTATTTGAATATCTTCTTTAAATCGATGATAGTGATCACATGCTATGTCCCCCGTATCTCTATTTTTAACTCGTTTTGTTGTATGAACAATGTTATCCCATATGCTTTCACCTTTACCATCTTCATCCCAAGCACCTTCAATTTGATAACTGGAGGTTGCTGCACCCCATATGAATCCTTTGGGAAATTCTATTTTTATCATATGTATCAATCCTGTTTCAAATCGCTTAATTCATAGAAATTTTTTATAATTTATTTAAAATCTTATTTACATTAAAGATTTATTAGAAATATCAATCATTTTATATGCTAGCAATTTAGCATTTAAACAAAAGGGTTTCAAAATTTAGTAATCGCACTAAATTAAACAAAAATTTATAAAATGTTTAATAAATCAATTAACTTACCCCGATAAGTAGGGTTTGGGGTCTCAGAATTCAGATCACTATTATTCCCTTCTATAAAAAAGGTTTTAGCGCCAAGTTCTTTACATACCATATCTTTATGTTCATCCCCAATCATTATACATTCTTCGGCCGAATACCCCAGGAATTTGAAAATGTTTGTAAAATATAATAAATTTGGTTTTGTTGCATACGTATTTTCAATACTGGTTATTAATTTATAATTAATATCTCCTACTTCCGCCCATTCAAGCCTTTGTTGTATAGCAGTAAGAGGAATCACAGGTGTAGTTGCTATAACCACATCATACTCTTTACTAAAAACTGTTTGTACGACCTCGCGTGCTTCAGGTATAACTGTAGTATGTTTTTTCAATTTCTTAAAATCATTTTTATAAAATCTATCAAAAAATGGTTCAATCTCTTCTCTTGAATATCCTTCAATAGGGAAAAAGGCTTTTGCATAAACATTTTCATTTGTGTCTCTTCCATCATTATTATTTACCATTTCAGAAGCTTTTAATAATTTTGAAATAAATTTTCTGGGAGGAATAAGATGGGAAACGCTTGCTGAGAGTAATTTTAAATAATCAGGAATAAATGCTTGCAAATTAATGCCAATTAACGTCCCATCTAAATCGAATAATACTGCTTTTATCTTATCTTTCAGTTTTAAATTCAACCTTGGTTTTAAATCGAGGATTGAGTCATTTAATTAACTACTCAATATTTAGTTTGCCATTAATAATTTTAAAAGCATGCGTAGGAAAAAGAACCAATAGGACCAAAATAAAAAATAATTATGCTAAAAAATATTATCCATGAGCGATGGTAATTTTTTAAAGCATAATTTCCACCCCAAATAATCAATAAAGAAGAAATAATTTCAATGGAAAAGATTATGATTATCATTATAGGGATTGATATTTGGAATACCCGTAGTTTGATAATTTGAGCAAAAACAACTATTAAGATGATTATGCCGTTAGCAATTGTAAAATATGCCCTTACTTTTTCGCTTGAAAAAATTAAGGTCAGAAAAAATCCAATTGAGTACAATATGGAAGCAATTAATAGCAGATAGAAAATAGAGTGCCCACAGGGAAATATATAGAGAGAGGTTTGATATCGAATATATTCCCCAATGAATAAACCAAAAGTAAACAGTACGACTCCTATTAATGTTAATATTGAACTTTTTTGGCGATTCGATGGAGGGTTTCGTGATTTTAAGTTTTGATTTCCTTTTAATTCAGTCATCTTAGAGTGTTGATATTTTAATAGATGCCCACATTTTTTACAAATAGAAGCATAAGGTTCTAGTTCTTCCCCACAATTGTCACAATATTTTACACCAAAATAACAAGTATTCATAATTTGAAATAAATTGGATCTTGGCATAATGTTGATAATATCTAATATGAGATTAAGTAAGAATATAATTTTATGGAAATACAATTTATTTTTTTGGGGGAAATAGAACAAATTTGAGCTATTATTTGTTAAACATCGTAATTTATAGAAAGAATAAGAAATATTAATAAAATTCTACAATTTATAATATTATAGAAACTTTCAATTACTCCTAAATTCTCTCAAGAATCATGAAGTTAGACCTTAACGACCTCAATAATGGTACTGTGTACATTGGGGACCGACTTGGTATAAAAACTAAATTCATTTTTGAAGAGGATGCATCAATTTTATGGGCAGGAATAAGATTAATGACTTATCCTCCATGCACTAAAGAACTTCAGGTGGCAAAAGAGGACATTTTTTCGAAAGGGCGTTTTGAAAAGGGGCAATATATAAGAGAACGAAGTTTATTAATTAAGGGAAATATAGTACCTACTATAAAGAAAAGAAATTTAGAATATGAGCTTAAACTTATTTTAAGACAACCACACCCTCTAAATCCCAACGATGATTTAGTAATTAATAAATCTGAGAAAATAGAGATAAAGGCAAAAGAGTCTGGCTTACAAATTAAGAATCCAAATCCAATAGCTCTTTCATTATCTGGATTGAATATCAATCTTTCAAAAGATATTTTTAAACCGGGGGAGACAATCAAGGTTAATTTTACCTCAGAAATCCTGAGACAAATTGAGATCAGATTATTACAAAAAGCCAATCTAGTATGTTATTGTGAGGCATATGGTCAATCATGTCGTAAAGTTGAAGAATTACCACCTGCGATTGCTGGGGATGTCAAAACGATGGATATGACGAAAAATTTTTTATTGCTTAAAATACCTGAAATTGCAGACCCAAGTCATAATTATTTATGGGCACCGAAAGAGAAAGAATATTGGGGAATGAGATTTGGATCATATATGAAATGGTCCCTAATGATAATCGGAAAACCAAAACCCGAATTTGGAAAAGAATCTATCAAATTTGAAGTTCCAATTACTGTTTTATCTAAACCATTATCTGAAAAGAAGTTAGGGATCGATTTATTTTCTCCAGTCTCCTCATCAGCACCTTCTGTATTTGACGGTGTTTCATCGAAATTTCAAAAAATCTTTAAAGTAATATCAATAGATTCCGATCTCGAAAGATATATCTTGAAAATAAAGAATATGTCTAAAGAAAAGCTCGAAGGAGTAACTGTTAAAGTAACTGGACTCCAAGAAGGATTATTTGAAACAGCACCTATCTTAACAGGGTTTAAATCGTGGGATAAAGGTGAAGAGAAGGAAATCAAATATGAAACAAAACAGAATATAAATGCCCTTATATCTTTATTAGAAGATAATGCCCAAAAATCAATAAGAATTCAAACACCCGTAGCCTCTGATTTCTTTTAAACTGATATTAACATCTAATTTTATTATGGAATTAAATTTTTGAGATTATGGCGGATTCTGAACGCAAAATGAAATCAATCGACAAAGATCAAATGTTTAGATTCTATTTTAATGACCCTATTAGCCAGGGAGTTGAAAGATCATTAAATGCTGTAAAATTGGAATATTTTTATTTTGATAAGAAGCTTAAGATTAAATGTAAACAAAATCAAGTTATATGTGGATGTTTACTATTAGGAAAAGCCTCCCTTCTCTATGAAGGTTTTTTATATGATTTAAATCAATTTGATTTATTCTTTTTACCTCCAAAGGCTGAAATTTTAATCGAACAAAAAGCTAATTCTTCTAATAACGGTAAAATATGTCTATGCTATTCCCCTATAGAAAAAGAAGTTGTTGCTAAGTTTGAGCTCCAACATTTTGTTCCAATAAAGTTTCAACCACGGGGAGAATATGGTTCTGGTTCTAAAATGGCAACCTATAGAACAGTTTGGACTGCTATTATGAATGGATATTTCATGGCAGGTTTTACAAATATTCCTAATGAGGTATTAACTCAGGGAGTAATAACGAGTGTGAACTTAGAAGAATCAAAAGAGGGTAATAAGCAAATTTTTCCCCATATTCATCCTGAATTTCCGGAATGCTACATTTTTTGTATTGATGATGAAAACTATGCAATTACGCAATATTTAATAAATTCAAATGGCGAATCTGTCTGCAAAGATCTTACTGACGGCGAAGGTTTATTTTTTCCAGGAAGGTTGGGACATTGCAATTTTGCACGACCTACAAATAAGACCCTAAATTTCTGTCAGTATCTCTGGATCATACCTACGTTCGGTAGAATATCCGAAATTAAGCCAATAACTTTAAAGATATAAAATACCCAGAATTTATAATTTTCTCAGGAAATTTTAAAGATTATATAACCAATAAGTATAAGTCACCTTAATGTGGATATACTACCTAATTATTAGAGAAATTAGCAAAAATTAAACGTATTATCTCTTCAAAACAATCTAATACTCCCTCTCCATTAAGTGCTATTGTTTTTCTGTGGACAATATTTTTATGTTTAAAGTAGTTAAGATTATCTAAAAACTCTATCGGACTAAACTTTTCTGGTTTATCTTGCTTATTGAATGCAATAACTTTTGGAAGGGTCAAAATTCTCTCCTCATAGTAATTACAAAGCTCATTCCATGAAGTTAAATTCCGATAATACGCACTGCGTTGAGAATCTGCAATAAAAATTATTCCATCAATTGCTTGCAGTGTTATTGGTCGCGTAATCATATAAAAGTCTTGCCCAGTAGTTGAATAAATATGTATTTTTAATAGCCAATTCTGATTTTCAAACAAAATTGTACCATAATCAAAAAATAATGTTCTATTGATGCTACTCTCAATACTTAGGACTTGCTCTTTTTTTCCAAAATGATTGAAAAGAACTTTAAGTGAAGTAGTTTTTCCTGATAAAGCAGGACCATAGTAGCAGATCTTTAATTGAATAGTACGCGCAAGATAATCTAATATCAGATAAATCACTTAGATGAGTGCTTTATTTTATATTATGTCTAAAAATAGGTTTAAAAAAGCCGAATTTTTTGAGGAATCTATTTAAGTAAATATTAAGAAATCTCCGTCGATTTGGCATTTTAATAACGATCTCAGGATTAGAATTTCAATCTCCCGCTTTAAAATGGAAAGATCAATATCTAAATTCTCTTGCTCCTTTAATTTTTGATTTAAGTCGACTAATGATACAGAGTCTTCCTTTTGAGAAATTTGGGTTATTAAATTCAGTATTTTCTGTTGATTATATAATGATTTAGAATTAGAGATTAATTGATATAATTTATGTGTGAGGCTGTAGTCGAAATCGCCCGTTTGTTCAATTTCTTTTAATTCTTCTAGTAAATAAAGTGCCTTCCCATACTTTTCCTGTCTCATTAAATCTTGTACTTCTTCCAATTTAGTCCGAAATTCGTCAGTGTTCATTCGATCCTTTATCTCTTCTTCTTTTGCTTTAATTTATCTAAGAATATAATTTATATGAATTTTTCAGTTAATTTTTAGAAAAGAAAATCTAGTAAGTAAATTTCTTATTTTTTCTAAATCATTTTGAATAAAAATTCCATATTTTATTAAAAAACTCTTTAAATATTATAAGAGATTTCTTATTATTAAGATAAAAAAAAAAGATTGTAGATCAAAATGGATAAAGAAAAAGTAAAGCAAGTATTGGAAAAAATTAGACCTCAATTGCAAATGGATGGGGGAGACGTAGAACTAATCGAGATTACTGATGATGGTATTGTTAAAGTAAGATTAGTTGGTCATTGTGCTGGCTGTATGCACGCCCAACAAACATTACAATGGGGTATTGAGCGCGCAATTAAACAATTTGTTCCTGAAGTTAAACAAGTAGTAAATATCGCTTAGATATTTTAATTTTCTAATTTTTTTTAATTCTGTTTTTATTAAATTATAGATGGTACGATATAATCTATCATTAATTCAAGCGATATATCTATGATACTATTGGACTGAAATACAGCGACCAGATTATTATCTGGGCTCACATAGATTGCTTGATCATTATTTCCATATGCAAAATAGTAAGAGTCCTCAAGCCACCAATAATATCCATAATCAGCTCCAGATGCGAGATCCATATTAGCGGATATTGAATCTTGTACCCAATTTGAGGATAAAATCTTTACATCTTGTATTTGCCCATTATTAAGATAAAGCAATCCTAATTTAGCCATATCACGTGCGGTTACTTCAAGACCAAAACCCCCCTGAGGTATTCCATATCCGTCCTTAGGCCAATAATAATTCTTGAATACCAAGGGATTGAATAGATTCTGAACGGCGAAGTCAAATACGGATCTCCCAATTGCTCTCTGAATTATATGCATAAGTATATGAGGAACTCCATTAATATATGAACTCACTTCTCCAGGAGCGGCATTCATAGGTCTACTTAAAACATGTTCAATATCTGTATCATATGGATCTAAAGGACTGTTTAAACCAGTAGTCATTGTAAGCAAATGTTTTATTGTCATATTCTCCTTTTGAGGAGTGATATTAGATATATTTAAATCACGAAAATAATCTAATACATAATCATCAACATCAATAAAACCTTTGTCTGCGGCGATTCCTGCAATGGTTGAGGAAAATACTTTTGAAACGGACCAAATATCTTTTCTCATATCAACATCATGTCCGTTTAAATAATCCTCTACAACGATATATCCATTTCTTATAACCAATATAGAATAAAGCTCCCCATTTACTGCAGCATAACTGACCATCTCATCTATTAAAGTTGAATTCATACCTTGTTGTTCTGGAGTAGAAAATTTCCATTCAAAAGATGGTGTTAATAAAAAGATGATTCCGAGTGTGGACCCAATAACACCCGCAGTTATGATTGGTACTATTATTAAAAGTGCTTTTTTATGCCTGCTTAAGAATTCAATCATAATACAATTGAGAAATGTTTTTTACATAAGATAATACCATGTCTCTTAATATATATTATTATTACAATTAAGGAAGACCAGTACCTGCGTATTCCACATCTACAAATTCTATTCTACCAATAGTTCGGGTGGGATCGGATGTAGCAATAAAGAGTTTCCTTCGATCAGGACCTCCTAGCATACATGCATAAGCATCATTTTCAACCCTAACATTGTGAGTTATTTCACCTCCTTCTAATACCCGTACTACTCTATGTCCGCCGGGTGCTGCAACCCATATACCCCCCTCTTCATCAAGACATATCCCATCAGGAGGTAAAGATTTTAGTTTTGCCCATACTCTACGATTAATTAAGGATCCATCATCTTGAATATCAAAGGCTGTGAGGCGTGTTGCGAATGTTTCCCCAACAATAAGAGTTTTATCATCTGGAGTAATGACAGTTCCATTTGGAAAGGCCATATGGTTAGCAACTATTTTTGATTCACCTTCAGGTGTGACCATAATAATTATTGTATGTATAAAAGGTGCATTATTGATATAATCGAATCCAAAGTTACCAACATATGCACGATCTTTCTTATCAATTACCATATCATTAAGATGGAATGTGGCTAATTCACTTAAGTCAGCATATTCACTTATTTTACCGGATTTAAACCTTAACAATCGACGGTCTTCCATTGATACGAAAATTAAGCTATCATCAGATAGCCAACCTAAACCAGAAACCATATTCGGTTGTTCAAGAATTAAGTTTAAATTTCCATTCATGTCTACCGTTAATATCTTATGATCTGCCATATCTGAAAACCAAAGTTTATTGTTATGCCAGCGAGGACCTTCTGGAAATTTTAAACCTTCTAATAGGACCTCAGATTGAAGTTTGATAATATTACTCATAATCAGAGTAGTAATTATTTTTAATTTAAATATTTTTCATAAAGTTAATTATCGAATGCTTAATTATAGCTTATAAAGGAAACATATAATTTATTGAAGAAATTATGAATGAAGTGGAAAAAGAAAAACCATATAACCCTGAGTCAGCTGAAGAACCCGAAAGAAGGAGAAAAAGGACAAGACCAGTTAGAAAAACACAAAGCCAAGTACTTCAGGAAGCTTTAGGATTAAATCCAGAGGATATAAAAACTGTTGAAGATAAATTATCTGTGGTTAAATTTTTAGATTATCTTTCTGAAGAGCCTTTAGATTTCATTTTTAAAGATCGAACTGTAGATCAGTATCTAAAAAAAATAGAAGATAAAATCGAATTATTCGATAAAGGGGGAGAAGAAGAAAGATTTCTAAAGAGAAAGTTTGAAGATAGTAAAATATTGGAAATTATCAAGGGAATAAAGAGCAAAACCGAAGATATGGCTTTAAAAAAAGGAATTAAAACATCTGTTGATAAGAGATTGCGAAGATTAAGTTTATTAATTACTTTACCAATGCTAGCAATTGCGGTAATTTTTCTTGTTCTTCCCGCGATTGGACTTCCCATTGATCCTTTATTCATGCTCCCAGTATTATGTGTATTTTGTATGTTGCCACAATTGGTTAGGGGATCTGTGGTTAAAAAATGGTTTAGATTTAAAGAAGAGGCTAGAAATGAAATTTATGCTGAAAATAGAGAGGATATATTAATAGTTAAAAGTTTTATTGGAGATCTTTTAAGTGACATTAGATCAGGCCTTATAGAATTAAAGGTACCACTTGAACTTATCAAATTTTCTCTATTTAATAGAGATTATGAATATTTGAATATCATTAATCAGAGACCTTTAAGGGGTTTAGTAGAATATTACGTAACCTTTAAATATCCTGAAGGAATGGAACCTATTCCAATCCCAGATCAATTTCGTCAACAAGTAGCACCTCCTGAAATAGTAGAAAAGAAAGAAGCAAAACCGGAACAAAATTTTATCGTTCTAACCGAGATGAAGGGAAATGATGGAATTATTACAGATTTCATTCCAAGTTTAAAGGATAAATATGCAGATAAAATTAATCAGATGTTATCTGATTCGGAATTTAGTGAATCTACAATGTCTTTTGAAGAAATTATCCCCAACTATTCTGAATCTTTAGGAATTTATTGTGTTTGTGGAGATCTTGCTAAAATAGAAATTGTTAATATATGTAATTGGAAAAATCAGTTTAAATTCTATTTATTCGAAGGAGAATCATGTAAGTGTGGAGAAAAAGTATATGCTTTATCCGTACTGGATGAAAATACGAAAGTACCTTCAGAATTGAAAGAGATTTTTTCAAGCTAATTTTTATTTCTTTTTTTAATTTTTGAATAATAGTCATATAATAATTTATACCCACGGACAGCTCTTTCTACCTCATTTTCGAAAACGGGAATCTTTAATTCAGTTGCAGATTTTATAACGCGTTTAGCCCCTTCATGTTCTGCTTGTATTAGAATCACAATAATTGGTTTTTTCGGATACTTTTTTATAAGCTGTGCATAAATAGAAAAATCAAATTCTATTTCAGTAAAAAATTCGAGTGCTAAAATTAATCCATCCACAGCTTCGTCTTTTAAAAGAACTTCGGAAGCAGTATTATAAATACCACAAATTTTTATCCCCACGAATTTTTCAGGAGGCCAATAATCAACAGGATTACCAAAAGCGCAAGTAGAACCCCCAACTTTATCTAAAATAATATCGCGAGCTTCTTCTCTTGGTTTTGCTAGTGAAAGATGTTGTTTTCTCATCTCCTTTACAATTAAATGTATAGCTCCAGAACTAGGTCCTATTATTCCTAGATTTATACCTTTTGGAGCTGGACACCATAAAAATATTTTAGCAAGCTCAAATAATTCTATATAATTTTGAACAGATATAGCTCCTGCGGCTTCTAACTCCCTCTCAGCCACATCATTTTTACCAACATAATAAAATAAAACAGGTTTAAGGAGACTAATTCGATTAACAGCAGTTATTATTTCTGGAGTAATATCTCTTAGGAATAATGAAACTACCTTTGTTGTACCATCAGTTAGAAAGTATTCTAAAATGTCTGCTTCGTTGATATGATACCCTTTACCTAGATGAATTACCTTCGAAATAGGTAATTTTTGTGAGGGGGTCCACCATCCTAAAGCTCCAGCTAACCCTCCAGATTGAGCAATAAAACTGATGCCCTCCTTAATATTCTTATTTTCACGCATAATATGTTGACGGACAGGAATAATTGATGTTGTAAAATTGTCAATAAAGTTAATTACTCCTAACATAGAAGGACCTAAGTATGTAATCTGATATTTTTCACAAATTTGATTAAGCTTTAAATTTATATCATTAACTTTTGTCCCAGGTTTCAACTCTGTTTGAATAGCAATATATTTTACCCCTATTTTACCTAACTTTTCTACAATCTCAAGTATATCCTTTCCTAATACTATTACAGCTAGTTCAGGAACTTCGGGTAATTCTTCAACAGTATGATAGGATGTAACTCCAAGGATATCATTTGCATTTGGATTCATTATATATAATTTTCCTTGATAAAAAATCTCTAGTAGATTTTTCAATATTGTAAAGCTAAATGATAAAGCTTGTCTTGAGGCTCCGATAATAAGGACACTCTTTGGATTAAAAAATGGTTTTAGATCTTTCACTCTTTTAATTAGAATGGAAAAGTATTATTTTATTATTTAATATGAGCAAAAAACTCATTAAAAACTTGATGATTATTTTTTGATATGTTATTTTAATAATGGATATATAATTAAATTCCATAAAAAGGAGTAAATCTATAGAAACAAAGTTGGTTAAACAGTAGCGAACTCGTAGATTGGGATTTCTTGTCTTTTTTTTGCATCGTAAATAGGTAATCCCGTCTTCTTCATAATTTCGGGAGTCTTATATTTTATTAGTACAGTACTACAGCCGCAAGGGACTTTCATTGAGGCAATTCTAAATCGATCCCGTACTATAGCTACATTTTTTAAATTTGTTCCAACATCGCAGATGATTGAGCCTGCCCGAATTCGTGCACACATGCCGGTAGAGCGCCCGAAACTATTTCTCATACCACTCTGAACACGGTCAGCGCCCGCAAACGCCAACATACGATTTTCTCTATATTTTTGGAAAGGTTTTGATCGTACTCTAAACCTAAAACCCGTTCGTCCTAATACTTTCTGTAAATAACTATTGACAGAGATACGTATTGCTTCAAGGGCATTAGAGGAAAGCTGTACCTGTTTATCACATTTCAATCCAATTACAACATCCCATTCTTCCCAAGGTGTATCTTTGTCTCCACCCCAATAACGAACGATTTTTGATTGTGCACCACCACGCGCATATTCTCTTCGATGATTGCTACTACGTTTATGTTGAAAAGGTCTCCTCGTCCATTTGGAATAACAATGCCAGGGTCTTCTATGGGCCATACTACTCAAATCACCAATCTTGTAATTTTTTATTATTATTTTGTTTATAAGATATTATTTAATTTTATTTTCAATTAATAAGAAATAAAATTATAAAATCTTATATTATTAAAACCATGAAGAATAGTTAAAAAATTTTATTAAAATGAGGGTTCTCACATTCAAATAAAATATTATGATAGATGCTAATACTTCTTTTGAAAAAAAGACGGAATTACTATGCAAAGGATTATATCTTAACAAAGAACTTATTAATCATTATAATCGGCAAGGGATTGAAATTGATTTTGGGAGGAAAGGAGGAGCAGGACCATTAGGTGGCCGTTATTTTCTTCTGGATAATAATACATTAGTTAATGTTGCACTTTGGGATAATAAACAAACAACTAACCTCTATTTGGGAGAAATGGATAATGGATACTTTCAGGTTATTAATATAGATAATAATGAATTATTTTGTCGGTTAAAATTAATAGAAAATCCAGAATATTATCGCCCTGAATACATAACTTCAGATGGAATTCCAATGAGGAAAATAGCATTAGTCCATGGTTTAGATTGTCTTTCTAGCACAATTTATCAAAGATGTATCTATTGGGCCTGTGGTGAAGCCTGTAAATTTTGTGGGATTGAATTAAGTTTAGAAGACAACTCAACAATTGAAGAAAAGAATTACAAACAAATGGTTGAGGTTATTGCTCAAGCAAAAAGAGAAGGAAGGTGCAATCATATGACTTTAACTAGTGGTACAGATGAGAACGATGATAAGGGAGCAAAACGATATATTAAGATGTTAAAGGGAATTAAAAGTACTTATCCAGATCTTCCGATACATGTTCAAATTGAGCCTCTTAATGATTTAACTTATATTAATAAATTAAAAGATTCAGGAGCAGATACAATCGGAATTCATTTAGAAATATTAGATCCCAAATTAAGACAAGAACTTACCCCCGGAAAGTTTTCTCTTTCTTATAAGTTATTTGAGAAAAATTGGATGCATGCTCTCAAGATTTTTGGTCCAAACCAAGTTGATTCATTCATTTTGACCGGTTTTGGAGAATCCATCGAAGATTTTTTACAGGATATTGAACCCATAATTTCCTTAGGTGTAATTCCTTTTATCACTCCTGTAAGATCTATTCCGGGAAAGCTAAGTTTACCACTTACAGATTTCAATACTCTCATTGAAATATATCGGAAGACTGCTTTGTTAATGAAAAAGTATGGGGTCAATCCTTTAAAAAGTAAAGCCGGCTGTGTAAGATGTGGGGGTTGCTCCGCTATTAGTGAAGCATATAATGTCATTTGAATAAAAATCTATTAAATTCTAAATTTATTATTAATAATTTACTTTTCTTATTAGGATGGAACGACCTAATATTGTTTTCATTCTGACGGATCAGCAAAGATTCGATACATGTGGATGTTATGGTCAAAAACTCGATGTTACCCCAAATCTTGATAAATTGGCTAAAGAGGGTATTTGCTTTAAATATGCTTTAACAAACTAACTTGTTTGTGGCCCCGCAAGATCAATCCTTCAAACTGGAAAAGTACCTCAAATCATTTCAATATCTTAATCTAATATATCCAGTTAAAAGGATCCAAATGTGGAAAACATTCATGATCATTTTAGACCTAAAATTTTAGATTTATGTTCAATTGCGAATAACAGATGCAATATTCTCAATATTATATTTTGAGGTATTTTTTTAGCCATTTTGTAGCAAGGAGAATTTTATGTAATTATTATATTATTAGATATTGATTTTTTATAGTAGGATCTTTGAATCTACTCAATATTCACTTGATTTACTACCATTTAATATCGAATATTATTATAGCAATAAAAAATAAGTTTTTCATGAATTAAAGAAAAAATTAATAATTCTACTACCTTATCAAAAAGTAAGAAAATCAAGATTGTTGAGTTTAATGGAATATAATTCCCATTTAAAGATGATTTTATTATGACAGAGATTGATGAAAGCAAAACGTTAAGACCAACAAAAGGAGAGCGGAAAGAAAACTTTAAAAATTTATCAGATATCGAAATCAAGAGAGTGTATACTCCTGAAGATATTAAAGATTTTAACTACGCTATGGATTTAGGTAATCCAGGTAAATATCCTTTTACGCGTGGTGCCTATTCTAACATGTACCGGGGAAGATTATGGACTATGCGACAATTCGCTGGTTTTGGAACTGCGGACCAAACCAATCAGCGTTATAAATTTTTATTAGAACATGGGCAAACTGGACTAAGTGTGGCATTTAGTTTACATACCATATATGGTATTCAGGCAGATGACGACAAAGCTCTGGGAGAAGTTGGTAAAGAAGGGGTATCCATAGACACTTTAAAAGATGGAGACTCTGTTTGATGGAATTGATCTCTCAAAAATTTCAACATCTATGACCATTAATGCTCCGGCATCTATTTTATTAGCCATGTACATAGTAACCGCCGAAAAGCAAGGACACCCTCCCGACCAATTAAGAGGCACGATACAAAATGATATTTTAAAAGAATACATTGCCCAAAAGTCCTGGATTTTTCCACCTGAACCTTCCATGCGTTTAATTGTTGATACAATAGAATATTGTGCTAAATGCGTACCTCAATGGTATACAATAAGTATAAGCGGATACCATATTAGAGAAGCAGGTTCTACAGCCGTTCAGGAACTTGCTTTTACTTTGGCTGATGGATTTGCCTATGTGGAAGCTGCAATGGAAAGAGGACTCGATGTTGATGACTTTGCTCCAAGATTATCATTTTTCTTCAATTCTCACAACAATTTTTTTGAAGAAATTTGTAAATATAGAGCAGCAAGGAGGATATGGGCAAAAAGGATGAAGAATAAATATGGTGCTAAAAACCCTGAATCTATGAGATTACGTTTTCATACACAAACCGCGGGAGTTTCTTTAACAGCCCAAGAACCAGAAAACAATATTGTAAGAGTCACTCTTCAAGGGTTAGCTGCAGTTTTAGGAGGAACACAGTCACTTCATACAAACTCGTTTGATGAAGCCCTCTGTTTACCTACTGAAAAAGCAGTAAAAATAGCTTTACGTACTCAGCAAATTATCGCTCATGAATCTGGAGCTGCAGATACCGTAGATCCATTAGCAGGTTCATATTATGTTGAATGGCTCACTAATAAGATGGAAGCGGAAGCGGGAGCATATTTTGATAAAATTGAAGAACTTGGGGGCGTAATCCCTGCGATTAAGGCAAATTTCTTCCAAAAAGAAATTGCCAATTCATCTTATAAATATCAACAAGAAATTGAGAGAAATGAGCGCATAATTGTAGGAGTAAATGATCTTCAAATTAGAGAACCATGTTCAACACCCTTACTAAAAATTGATGAAAAAGTTGCAGAAGAACAGATTAATAATCTACAAAATCTAAAAGAAAGCAGAAATAATGAATTATTCAAGGAAAGTCTTATTAATTTAAAACAAGCAGCAGAAGGCAGTGAAAATTTAATGCCGTTTATAATCGAAGCAGTGAGAAACTATGCTTCAGTTGGAGAAATTATTAATACCCTAAAGGAAGTATTTGGAATTTATCAAGAAGATTCAATATTTTAATGAGGTAATTTTAATGAGTAAAGAGAGAAAAATTAAAGTGTTAGTTTGTAAACCAGGCTTGGATGGACATGATAGAGGTGCAAAAGTCCTCGCAAGAGCTTTAAGAGATGCAGGGATGGAAGTAATATATACAGGATTACATCAGACTCCTGATGATATTGTAAATACCGTTATTCAAGAAGACCCTGATGCTGTCATGTTAAGTATCTTATCAGGAGCCCATAATGCACTATGTCCCGTTATCATGGAAAAGTTAAAAGAAAACGGCATTGATGATGTACTTGTAGGAGTAGGAGGAATAATTCCAGATGAGGATAAACCATTCTTGGAAAAGTGTGGATTAAGCGGGTTTTATGGCCCGGGTACTGAATTGAAAAAAATTGTAGAATTCGTAAAAAGTAATTTAAAGAGATAATACTGTAATGGCTTATTCTGATTTAATAGATGATTTACTAAAGAGAAACCCTAGAGCCGCTGCTAAACTTATTACTAAAGTAGAAAATGATTTTGAAGCTGCAGAACAAATAATTAATAAAATTTTCAAGTATACAGGAAATGCATACATTTTGGGAATAACAGGGGCACCAGGATGCGGTAAAAGTACTCTAATTTCAACATTAACTAAACTTTTTGTGGAGAATGGAAAGAAAGTCGGGATATTAGCGGTCGATCCTACATCACCCCTTACAGGCGGAGCTTTATTAGGGGATCGGATACGAATGAAAGAAAATTTTTCATTTAAAGATGTATTTATTCGCAGTATGGCTAATAGAGGACAACTAGGGGGTCTTGCGCGAGCAACCGAAGATGCTATTAAAATCTTAGATGCATATGGTTGTGATATCATCATTGTAGAAACAGTTGGGGTAGGCCAATCGGAGGTTGACATTTTCAAATCAGCTCAAACGGTTGTTGTTTTACTAGTTGCGGGCTTAGGAGATGATATTCAAGCCATTAAGGCGGGAATAATGGAAATAACAGATATTTTTGTTGTAAATAAAATGGATATCCCCGGAGCAGATAAGAAAGTAGCTGAAATCCAACAAATGTTAGAATTGGATTTAAATTATAAATATAAATCAAATAATGATAATATGGATTTTACAAACAAATCTGCATGGACTCCAGAGATTGTTAAAGTTAATTCGAAAACAGGGGAAAATTTCGATATCTTTTTAGATTTAATTAATAAGCATCAAAAATTCACTCAAAATAGGGAGATTTTTGCCAATTATCAAATTAACAGAATTAGAAATGAAACTTTTCAAATTTTAAAACATAAAATCACTAAAAAAGTAGAAGGCCTGCTAAGATCAAATTCTGATATTGATAAATACATTAAATTGGTAATGGATAAATCTATGGATCCTTATTCAATGGCAAATTTAATTATAAAATTACTTGGAATAGAGTAATATAATTTGGATATCAATTTATATCGCCATCAATATTGCGCTCGTTGACCCACTCTTTAAGGATTGCTAAATCGGAATTCTCTAGAATTTTTAAATTTATTTTGTTTCCGATTAACATAATCTGTAATAGGGAAAGCCATTTATTTATTTTATCAATTTCATGAATCGCAACCTAAATTTAATTCCAGATAATATATTATCGTATAATTCTATATCTACCATTTTTTAATCTTTCCAATTACTTCTAATTGAACTTAAAATCTAGGTTATTGATAATTAAATTTAGATCCTAATAAAGATTTATAATGCGGTTCTTATAAAATTGAATAAAGTGGAATAAAAAGTACTATTGAGCAAGTAAAATGCAAATAGTTATTTTTTCTTTTTTGGATCTTTCCATTCGGAATAAATTTCTTCTATGGTTAACGATTTCGACTTTTTACACTCGCTACACTCTTCATCAGTAAGTTTTTTAAAGGTATAATCTCCAACTTTAAAATCTCGAGTATAAGTTGTCTTACATTCATTACACTTTAATACAGAATGCTTCTTTTCAACAAATCTGTCTTTTCTATCAAGTATTTCCCCAATATCTGGTAACATGGGAAGTTCTGGTTCTTCAGACATTATTATCTTTCTATTTTTTAATGTATTTAATTATAATTTTTAATTTTTATAAGTTAAGATAAAGAATTATTAGCTTCTAATATTTTTTTAGGTTTTAAAATCTAAAAAGCTATGGTTTATGTTTAATAAAAGTACCTCGCTGATACTCATCAAAAGCAATGCTTAATTCCTCTTCGGTGTTCATAACAATAGGTCCCCTCCATGCAACAGGCTCTCTTATTGGTTTCCCAGAGATTAATAGGAATCTTACTGGTTTATCTACTGTTGTTATTTGTATTTCATCACCTTCATCGAATATAACTAAATTTTTACTTTCAATCATTTTTTCCTTTTTAGTATCAAAATAAGCAGTACCTTCAATAACATAAGCTAACACATTATGATCTCTATTTATGGAATGTATAAATTTACTATTAGGTTTCATGCTTATATCTAAATATTCGGGATCAGTGATGATGTCCTGAACTGGTCCTTTTGTCCCGTTAAACTTTCCACTTATGATTTTAACTTTAATGCTATGATTGAGATTTACCTCAGGAATATCTTTTTTTTTCACGTCTCGATATCGAGGATCCATCATTTTATGAGATGCTGGAAGATTTGCCCATAACTGAAATCCTGATAATCTTGGATCACTATTATCTTGCTTTGGCATTTCTTGATGGATTATTCCCGAACCTGCAGTCATCCATTGAACATCACCAGAGCCTATCACACCCCCATTTCCTAAACTATCTCCATGTTCAACTTTACCATGAAGTATGTAAGTTATGGTTTCAATACCTCTATGGGGATGCCATGGAAATCCAGCTATATAATCATGGGGATTGTCTGAGCTAAAATCATCAAGTAATAGAAAGGGATCTAGCGATGGATCAGCATAACCAAATGCTCTTCTTAACCTTACTCCAGCACCTTCCATTGTAGGTCTACTTTTTAAAATTATCTTAACATTCCTTACTTCCTTCATAATAACACCATTTTTTTAACAATTTTAATTATTATGTTACACGTCTATGAATTCAATTAACTCTAAAAAGTGTGATGATTATAGCATATAAATTTCTATGGGCATTAATCTAAAATTTATTTGTAGAATAAAGGTAGAGCATAAAAAAGAAAATTTTATTTAAAATACTCAATATATCCATTAAAATTAGATTTATAATTGTAAAAGGAGATTTAGTCCATTAAACTAAGATATATAATCCTCTGAATTGCGTTCTCCCTTATTATTAGCAGCGCCTTCCTTACTCTGAGCTGAGGGAGATGATCCTTTTTGCTCAGATAATTCCTGTTTCATCTCTTCTTCTTCTAACTCAAGATTGGGTACAGATTCAGGTGGTTTTGGTTCTTTCGATAGAATAACCTTAGTATATCTTATCACTTCTTTATCTAATTTCCATCCATCTTGAATAATATCGATAATTGTATTATTGGGAACGTCTGCCTTTTCTATAGAACTTAGTGCTTCATGGTAATTATAATCGAATTGATCATTAACTTTTGTTTCAATTGGTTGTGCTTTATATGATTTTAAAATGTTCATAAATTGATCATAGAATCCTTTTAATATTTTGTTGGTCTCATTATGGTCTACAAGTGCTTTTCTAAACGAATCATATAGTGGTAAAAAGCTTTTTATAACCAAAGCGGTGTATTCAAGGCGTAGATTTTGTCGATTTTTGTCCCATCTTTTTTGTGCATTTTCAAATTCAGCTTGAAGGCGCATATATTTATTTTTCCAATCCGCAGCCTCAGTCTTCAATGTTTCTAATCTCTCCCCTTGCACTTTAGTATTTTGCTCAAGGTCTTTTACTTTTTTGCACAACTCATCCTTAGAAAAATATTCTAAAATTTTTTGGTCTTCGCATTCCAGTAGCTTAATCTCACCTTTTTCCTTTTTATTCTCTTCTATCAGACTTTCTTCTACTTCATCTTTACTTAATTCATTAGATTCTTCATTTTCTCCAATTTTTTCTTTGTTATCTTTAGCTTCGGCTTCTTTTTTTTTATCTTTACGTGTCATACCATTCACTTATAAAATTGGTAAGAATTTTTTATTCAGATATCTTTTTGAAATATTGTAATAATGTATTAATCTCTATAATTTTTGAAATATAAGATAAAATTTTAATTTTTGTGATTAAGGGATCATTATATAAGAAAGATTTAATTTTTATCTTTAATTATATTTTTACATAGAAAAATTCACGTTAAAATTCAATTGTCAATTAAATGCTTACTAAATGGTGAATCATTACTATGAGTGAAGGATCAAAAACAAAGCGAAAAGAAAGAATAATAGGTATAGATTTAGGAACATCTAATAGCGCTTGTGCTGTTTTGGGTGCAACAGGCAAACCCGAGATAATACCTGCTGCGGAAGGAAGAACACTAGGAGGTAAAGCTTTTCCTTCCTATGTTGCTTTTGACGAAAGTGGTAGGAAAATAGTGGGAGAACCAGCACGCAGACAAGCAGTCTCTAATCCTGATGGAACAGTTACAGCTATTAAACGTAAGATGGGAACAACCTACAAAGCAAAGATAAAAGTTGGAAAGGAGTGGAAGAATTTCTCTCCTGAAGAAATCTCCGCTATGATATTGACGAAAATTAAAAATGATGCTTCTGCTTACTTAGGAGAAGAAGTTAAAAAAGCGGTAATTACTGTACCTGCCTATTTTAATGATGCACAGAGAACAGCAACTAAAGATGCAGGGCAAATTGCTGGCCTTGAAGTAGTTCGTATGATTAATGAACCAACAGCAGCTTGCTTAGCGTATGGTCTAGATAAAGATACAAAAGGAAAGTTGCTGAAAATATGTGTTCTTGACCTGGGAGGCGGTACATTCGATATTACAATTATTGAATATGGTGAAAATGTGGTGGAGGTACTTTCCACCGCAGGAGACACTCAGCTCGGTGGAACGGATATGGATAATGCCATAATTGACTGGTTAGTTCAGGAATTTAAAAAGAAAGAAGGTGTGGATTTAAGGAATGATAGTAAAGCTATGATTAGATTAAAAGATGGTGGTGAAAAAGCAAAGATTGAGTTATCAACGACACTATCGACTCAGATTAACCTTCCTTACATAACCCAAAAAGAGGGAAATCCACTTCATATTGATGTAGAACTAACAAGAGCAAAATTGGAACAACTTATAGAACCTACATTGAGGAGATTAGATCCCATCATGCAAAGAGCCGTCCAAGATGCTAAACTTTCTCCATCTCAAGTTGATAAAGTGATCCTCGTCGGGGGACCTACGAGAATGCCTTCAGTTCAAACAAGGTTTAAAAAATTTTTCGGGAAAGAGCCAGAACATTCCGTAGATCCTATGGAATGTGTTGCTATAGGAGCTGCAATTCAGGGGGGTATTATAGCGGGTGATGTTGAAGATTTACTCCTTTTAGATGTAACCCCCTTATCCTTGGGTGTCGAAACCCTTGGTGGCGTTTTTACTAAATTAATTGAGAGAAATACTACTATCCCAACAGAGAAAAAGCAAGTGTTTAGCACGGCAGCAGATAATCAGCCTGCGGTAACAATAAATGTTTTACAAGGAGAGAGGACAATGGCACAAGATAATATTTCTTTAGGGAATTTCAATTTGACTGGAATTCCTCCGGCACCTCGTGGAATCCCTCAAATCGAAGTGAAATTCTCTATAGACGCTGATGGAATTGTTCATGTGACGGCTAAAGATCTTGGCACCGGAAAAGAAACTGGTATTACTGTAACTGGCGCAAAAGGTTTGTCTCCTGAAGAAATTGAGCAGAAAGTTCGAGATGCGGAAAAGTTTGAAGAACAGGATAAGAAATTAAGAGATTTGGTTGAAGCTAAAAATAACGCAGATTCCATGATATATCAAACCAAAAAACTAATAGAAGATAACAAAGATAAAATTGAAGAAAATGAAAAGAGTCAAATAGAAGCGGCTATCAAATCATTAGAAGAAGATATTAAAGGTGAAGATGTTCAGAGGATAAAACTTGGTATTGAAAATCTTCAAAAATCAATGTATGGTTTTTCGCAGAGGATTTATGCTTCACAAGCTCAAGATCAAGTTTATCAGCAGGCTGCTGAACAGGCTCAGAGAGCTGCGAGCGGAATGGGTGGTGTCCCTCCAGGGGGTATGGGAGACGTTCCCCCAGGAGGAATGGGTGATACTGGTGCAGGAGGAGCAACTTATAAAAAAGAAAAAAAGGAAGATGACAAAAAGAAGAAAGGAAAAGTCGTTGATGTTGACTGGGATGAAGATTAAACCCCAAAATCAAATCTATTTTATATTTTTAACTTATTTAATATTATTATTAATATTTTTATGTGTATATTAAAGAAGAACCTCTTATTTTTCTACATTAAAATAATAAGGTTTATTAATCTTTAGATTAGCCTTGAAAGCCTGCTTCCCAGAAGTTTAAACGGAAATCCTTAAAGATTTGCGAGTAGATATATAAGGTCAGCCATGTAGTACCAATCAATATTAAAATAGCGACTGCAAATCCTTTCAAATCACTTAACCGGATTGGGATGGCATAACCTGCTTTAGGCTTTAATATCTGTGATTTCATGAATTTTTTATAAGCTTTTGAAAATCTTCCTTTTTCATTATAGGGTTTCTGACCAGTAGTATTCTGAAATTCCTCACGATTATCAATAGTATTTAAAGACATAAACCGTTTGTTTAAATTTCGTTGGATAGACACAAATCGCGTAGTTATAATTGACAAAATAATTACAGGAACTGTTATAACCCAGTAATAAGCTAAGAAGCGAATAATCAAAAAGAAAACTTCGATATTAAAAATTACAATCATAATAACAACAGCTACGAGACAAAAACCAGCACATAATATAATATCATTATTATCTAATCGTAAACTCATGAAATTCTACCTCACTTCTTCATAATAGCAATATCTCAATTAATTTAGATTATTAATGTAAATTAATATATTTACCCTAGATTTATATTTGTAAAAAGTTTTTAAACTTACTTATAGAGATTTCATTATCTAAAAAGTTAAATTTTAGAAACTATTTTATTAACTTGACGTATGGCTGAATTGACCTTAAAGAGTGACAAAATATCATGAGCTCTAGTAATAAAAGAGATTACTATGAAGTTTTAGGGGTAAATAAAGACGCTAGTGAGAATGATATAAAATTGGCTTATAGAAGACTAGCAAGAAAACTTCATCCTGATTTAAATAAAACAGATCCTAAAGCTAAAGAAAAGTTTATTGAACTTCAAGAAGCATATGAAGTGCTAAGTGATCCTGAAAAACGCCAAAATTATGATAGGTATGGATTTAGCGGAGTACATGTTGACATGAGTGATTTCGTCAGAGGAGGGATTCCAGGTATTGACGAGTTGCTAAAATCTATATTTGGTGGAGGAATTTTTGGAGGGTTTGGGGATGACGATTTTGGATTTGGAAGTTTTTTTGGATCAAGATCAAGAAGAGGTTCAAGCCCCCGTAGAGAAGTTGGGCAAGATGTTGAGGAACAAATTGAGATTTCCTTTGAAGAGGCTATGTTTGGTACAAAAAAAGATATTGTAATTGATCGGTATGTCCCTTGTGATGAATGTGAAGGAACTGGAGCAGAAGACCCTTCTGCAGTTAAAACTTGCCAGACATGTAATGGTTCGGGAGAAGTGAGACAAATGACTAGACAGGGGTTTAGTACCATTATTAGAACAGGCATATGTAATGAATGTAATGGTTTAGGAAAAATAATTGAAAAAAAATGCAAGGTATGTAATGGAAGAAAGGTTATACCAGAAACTAAAACTATTCACGTAAATATTCCAGCAGGTGTAGAGGATGGTGTCCATCTAAAATCTCAAGGAGCAGGGCATATACCCTCAAGAAATGCTATTCCCGGAGATCTTTACATAGGGATTAAGATTAGAGGGAATGAACAATTTATTCGACGAGGTAATGATTTATATACTCCCGTCGAGCTTGATATTGTAACTGCTATTTTAGGAGGGAAAATTCTAGTTCCCACCTTGGATTATAAAAATGAAAAATTAACAGAAAAGGAATTAACAGTTCCTCCTGGAACCCAACATGGAACAGAATTTAGGATTAAAAATCATGGAACAACTTATCTTAGAGGTAAAGGGAAAGGAGATCAATATGTTATAGTTACAATAAGCGTTCCTAAAAACATTACAGATAAACAGAAAGAATTATTAATTAAGTTCAAAGAATTAAATAAGAATTAGATATTTATTTTTTCTCTTGTTTCAAAGTTATTTAACAATCTTACCTTTCTTTCGAAGTGTGAAGCCTTTTTTGGCTTACTAAGGTACTCTCAATAGCTTTAACTTCTGCTCTAGATCTTATTCTCATTTTTTGTTGTAAGCTTTCGAAAATTTGTTTTTCATTATATCCTTTTTCATACAATTGCATGAAAAAATTAACAGCATGTTCATTAAGAAAAATATATCGCTTATTTAGATAGGCTATTAACCATTTTTTATTCTTTTGATTTTTAGATAAAGAAAACATAATTTTTCTAATTTCCTCTAATGGTCTTTGGAGTTTATTCCCAATTTCTTCATCACTGATAATTAAATAATCTCGTATAATTCTTAGGAGCCTTCGTTTAGATGAAAGAGTGATAAGAAATACGATAAAATATATCGCGAAAAAGGAACCTGCGAACCATATCCCTAGTATTTGGTCATAAAAGAAGATAATTAGTATAATTCCTAAGATGATATAAAATATTACTTTTTTAATAAGATTTAGAAATAGTGAAATTCTGGCCATACTTACTTATTCTCCATTAAACTGATGTTAATATATCTCAAATTCTTGATTTAAACGTTTTTTTAGGGTTATTTTTTAATTGAGTGGTGATATTGGGGTTTGTTAAATTTTGAATTGCTTTTTCAATTGTTTCAAGCTTGATATTATACTTTTCAAGCAGTTCCGTAAATGTATTAATGTCGATATCATTATTTTCATATAATAACTTTATCTGTTTTAGTGTTCTCCCAATTCCTGCCTTATTGTTCCTCAATTCGTCAACCTTGTTGAAATTTACCGTTACATTTGATATTAGGTTTTTATAGCGTAAATAAGCATCAAAATTTAATTCTGATTGCTTATATTGTGTTAAAAAGTTAGTTGTTCTTGGAATGAAAGGTGCTAAATTTTCGGGAATTATGATGAGTGGTTCTGGATCCTCTATCTCCATAGCTTGGTCATCATCTATAACAGCAACATCATTTTCTATTATATTATGATTTACGATTGAAAGATTTGTTTTAAGATTTTCTTTCTCTTTCATAGAGAGCGTTTTAATGTTGTTTAACATATATTCCCATACTTCCTCTGCTTTTAAATAATAATAATTTGCCTTTTGTTGCAATTTTTCAACTTTTAATTCATTCTCAGCAGAAGTAGATATTTTCAATAATGATCTCGCTTTAAGATGGCAAGCTTTACCAATATCATAATTATATTGGGCTTTAAATTGATATTCTTTTATTTCGTCATACTTTTTTAGAAATGTTAGCCTTTTAGTCAAGGCACTTAATCCTGCTGATAGATTTGCTGCCATCGAATAATTCCCCTTATCCTCTTCGCTAATAGTTGCTAAGTTTTGAGCAAGAATGCGTGATTCCTCAGAGTTCAACTCAAGGTTATCTACAGTTAAGGTAGAGCCCTTTTCTTCTTGTCTTGTGCAAGCAGCACTAAAATATGCTGCTGTTTTATACATTTTACTACATTCTACCATCGCAACTATTGCATTTTCCATCATATTCAATGATTCGAATTTTTTTGATAAATAAGAATAAGCTATTGCTGAAATCCATAATGCACGTGCACATTCAAATATTAAATCCCAGATTTTAATTTCTTTCTTGTCGATAGGATCGTAAAAAGATGGTGTAATGTCTAATTCTTTAAAAATCTTTATTTGACTTTGAGTTTTATAATTTATATTTAGAATCTGAATGTATTCAACAATATTATTAAGTTCAGCAAATGAAAAATCTTCCTTTTTTTGTAAAGTGGTTTCTAAATTCTTAATTTTATAATGTAAAAACCGAATCTTCTGCATTGTTTCAAGAGGGAAAAATGTTTTTAGTTCTGGTGGTGGAGTAGTTCCTTTTTTGGGAATTTTTGCTTCGGGGATTTCTTTCTTAATAATTGATGAACTCGCCTTTTCAACGGTTGGAGTTACTTTAGGTGGAGTGGGTTTAAATAAGGGTTTTTTGGGAAATATATTTTCAATTTTAAGTGGAGGTAATTCTAACTTCACTTTAGTAGGTTTTGGCTCTTCTTTTAATAATACTAAGTCTGATATTATCGGTTTTTTAGGTAAATTTTGAACCTTTGGTTTACTTTTTTCATTTAGAACTTTCAAATCTAGTAATATCTCCTCAGATGTTAAGGTTTTATTAATAGGTTTTTCTACTTTTGAGTTATCTTCTTTTTGCTCAAACCTCATGTTTTCTAAATATTTTTGTGCAATATCAATATATCGTTTTGCATTAGATATTTCAATTCCTTTAACTTTTGAAATATCTTCCGCTTTTGAGGATGCTAACTTTTTTAAAGTTTCTATAGAAATGTTCTTTTTGTTTTGATCATCCGTTAATGTCCCATCATTCATGCTCTTTGTTGAATTGGGGTTTTTTGGATTTAATCGTTCACGAATAAGTGCGTTTATCTTTTCTTTCGCCTTTAAATTTTCAAGATGCCTTTGCGCAATCTGGATGTATTTTTTTGCATCCGCTGCCTCAATTCCATCTATTTTTAGTAAGTTTTCTACGCTTGAACTAGCCAACTTTTCTACAGAGGTTATCCCATGGCTTTTCATGCGTTCAATAGTTGAATTACCAATCCCGTGTGCTATTTGTGTTATGGATTTCATATTAACCGACTAATATTATATTCAATACCAATAAGTATACTTATGATATTTTTAATTTTAAACTTATTCAAATCGTTCCGAAAGACTTGATGCATGAGAAAAACATTAAACTGGATTTTGGCACAACAATGAAGTTTAGAAATAACAAACTAATCTATTTTTGCATACAAGCTATTAATCGAAATTTAATAATTTTTATAAATTTTAAATCAGAAATATATAAAAATTAATAAATCTAAGAATATAATCTTCCCTATAACTACTTCATTATATAAACGATTAACATGTCTTTTAATATAAGTAAGATTGAGAATCTTATTCGGGATTATTTATTGGAAGAAGGAATCCTAAAGGAAAAGTTAAGTAATGTCGATTTTGATTTTGGATTTGTATTTACATACCCTCCAGGATTAAATCGCCAAAATATAAGTATCTACAAACCGAAAAAGAGTAACACTATTTTTATAAGTATTCGCTATCAAATATCAGAGGAAAAAGCCCGAATTTTAAATTCCCTTAAGCAAGATCAGAAAAATCAATTATTTTATGATTTAAGGAGATACTTTTTGATTAAAGAAGTTTATTTTTCAATTGATATTCAGAAAATGATTATTGAGATACATGAGTTAATTTATCCCCAGAAAGAAAAGATAGTTTCAAAGAATTCTGTTTTTAAAAAATTTCAAAAAGTATTTTATTGCTTTATTTATAGCAATTTAATAGTAGAAGAATATTGTCTGGGAAAACAAAGAGCTGCGGATGATTTCAACACTACTTTATTTTCATAGCCTTAAAGATTAGATTTTCCTTTTTTTTATAAAATCTAATAACAATGATTATGAAAAAATATTAGGCTATAGATTATTGATCTCGATAACAAATGTAAAATTAAGTGTAAAATCTAAGTTTATACGACTTTTGTGTGTTTTCCCTAATCATAAAATTTAAATATTTAATATGTGCTAGAGATACTTGGTGATGTTACCAAGCACAAAACCAAGTCTCCATAAGGAGACCATGGGCAGTTATTCTAGCGCTGTTATAGGGATTATAGTCGTTACGTTAGCTATAACCATTGGTTTGTCTGTGCTGGGTGTTTGGGTTAATGCTAATAATGGCATTCCAAAAGATGATTTTGCTTTGCCATTTATTCCAGAGAAAAACCCACTTTCAGAGATATTTTCACAAGAGATTATGAAAAATAGTCACTTCGGTGAAATTGACTCTGAAGTCTTGGATGGAGCATTAAAGGGATTATGTGACGGGTCAGCACCAGAAAGTGGCTCTTGTGGTCCTTTTGACACCGTACGAGGTGAATTAAAAGTTGTTGATTCCAAACTTCCATCTATGGATGATAAACTCCCATTATGCATAACAAACGAATGGTTATTAGAACAAGGCTATTATGTCACTGTAAAAAGTGTCGGTGGCTATATGCCCGAATGTGTGAAAATTACCGTTGATCAAAATAAAGATAATGTAATTGAAGGTTATATTTACGGCAGATGGACAGTTTTACCCAAACCTGACGGTGAATGCTGTTCAACTACCTATTACAAATTCACATTCTACGTATGTAAACCAATATGTTTAGATAGCAACCATCTACCATTAGGAATTGAACCAGATAAGACCCTCGGTAAAGAGGTCTTCGTTGATTGGGAAAGTAAATGGTCTGGTTGTGAATTAGACTTTCAAGAGTTCATGGTAATGCTGGCACATAAAGCTATGTCCCAGAATCCCAAACTCCCGATAATAAAAACATCGCCAGTTTAAGCGTAACAGTTGGAATAACTGTTTGAATGGCAAGAAATCTTGCCATTTTTTCTTTTTCTTATATTAAAAATATTTTATAGAATATAAAAAATTTTAAGTTATAACATATATTTAGATATTGATATTCAATAAGAGAGTAAAATTTATTCAAGTTAAATTAAGATAATTAAAGTAGAAATAACACCATTAATGAACGGAAAAAAATTCGACAGTTTCGATCAACATTTCGATAAATGGAAAAAAAATCTTATTAATTATGGACTTCAGAAGAACCTTCTTAATAAGGAGCTTGAAAATTTTATCAACAATCTCGGTACTTTTAATTATGAGATTTATAAATCATTATTTAGTGCCAGAGTATTTTATATTAATAAACGTGATAATTATAATCAAAGAATAAGAAAGTTAGAAGAAAAAAAAAATGAATATAAAGAATTTTTAGAATATTTTAAGAGTGAGAAAGCACACCTTACAGAATCCAAAATAATGGAAGAGTTATCTGCTTCAATTCAAATGATTAAGCTTTCCATAGAAGAGAGTGAAGATAAAATCTATGTTATAGGGAAAAAACTTGAGGAGGAACCTTTGGATATAGCTCAAGAAAATACTCTTATAGAAAAAATCCAAAACCTAGAAAAAGACAAAGAAGCCAAATTAAGCGATTTAAAGAGATTGGACCAAAATTTAAATAAGGAAGTGAAGAATGATCTTTTTTATAGAACCCTAAGATCTATAGAAATACTCGAACTTAATTTGAATGAGATTAATGATAATCTCATAAAGTGGTCCAAGAAAAGAATAAAAACCCATAAAAAGATGCTTAATTTATACCGAAAGAGTCGAAAATTTGAAATTATTAAAAAGCAAATGGAACATGAATTATTTAGTAGTAGACAAAGTTCTAATCATTATTTCCAGCTTTTTCATGATCTGAATGAACAAACCAAGCAACTAATAATTCAAGAGCAGATAGCTATATTTAAAAGTAAGCAATTACATCCTAAGGAATTACCTCCTAAGGAAATCCAAACACCCCACATTAAAGAGGTTATTAAAAGAAAAAAATTTCAGAAAAAATTTATGAAAAAGAGATTAGCAATCGCTTTAGATAAAAAAAAAGCAGGTAAAAAGCTGGAATTCTATGAATTAAAACTTATATTGGATCATTCGAAAAAATAAAATTCTGACTTTTATAAATCTTAGATGTTTGAAATAAAAATTTTAGATATTCTACAAAATGTAGAATATTATAATTAATGATAAGAAGAAGAAAGCCGATGTAAGAACATTTCTTAACTTCTTCTTTTCTTTACCATTTAATGTTTTATAATATCTGGTTTTAGTTAATCTAAATGTAAATGGAATCATTACTACTGCTCCAATTGTCGGAACTAAAAATCCTACTGGATCAGATAAAAATCTTGGTAAATCAAGATGTATCTCTTTAATCACACTTACTTCCTTATACATTACATTTCCAAGAGTGTCATTAGCATAAAATCTAATTGTAATTCTTGCTCCGTTAGTAAGGTTGGTCCATATTTGTTCCCATAGATTTTGATTAATTCTACCTATTGATCCCGAAAATGGTCTAATAGATAGATTTCCATCAAGAGTATACCAGCAATAATCAATGTTGTTTTCATCAAATAGAGATAATTCAAAAAACGGAGCATTTCGACCAACTTTTTGATTATCAATCGGTTGGATAATAGTTATATTAGGCCCGATTGTATCTTTTGAAAGGTTTAAGTAATAAATATTATTAAGATTGCCCATGGTATCATTCGCAAATAATTTTATCATAAATGGTCCTTGAGATAAATTATTCCATAATTCAAAATCAAAGTATATGGTTAAATTATTGGTTATATCCACTATATTATTATTAAGACTATACCAAACGTTTTTTAGGTTGGGATCTATTAAGGTAAGATTGATAAATGGAGTAGTTGCAAATGCTGTTAGATTAATTGGAGAATTAATAATAATAATTGGCATGACTGAATCTTTTCTTATAATTACCTCATCAAAACCAATTTTTCCGAAAGAATCATTGATATAAAATCTTATAGCTATCAGTCCATAACCGAAATTACTCCAAATAGCTTGATTTATGGTTCCATTTAATTCAGAAAAAGTGAAATTCGTTAAACCATTATCTAATGTATACCAAGTCGCTTGAATTTCGGGTCCAGATTTTGATATTATAAAGTCAGGCGAATCAACGCCAAATAATTCATTATTTCCAGGAGAGATTACTGTTATTATAGGGGGAAAGATATTCTTCCGAACTGTTATATCCTTATTGGCCTGATTACCAGCACTATCATTGGCATAAAACCTAATAGTAACAGTCCCATTTCCAAATTTATCCCATAATGTTTGATCAATCGTATTTGGAGATTGAATAAAAAATATTTTCGAACTTTCTCCAATAAGAGAATACCAAGTTGTGTTTAAATTGTCCTCAATAACAATAATATCAAAATTAGGAGTATTATCACCAAAAATATCGTTAAATTGAGGTAAATTAATGTTTATCGATGGAGGGGTAGTATCTTTATAGAGTGTTAACTTAACGGAATCATTTATATTACCTAGCGTATCTACTGCTATGATCTCTACAATGAAGGGGCCTTCTGGTAAAACTCCCCAAATATTAGGATGGATTGGTGTGTTTGTGTTATTCACTAATGGTATCGTCCATCCAGAAACCTTATAACTTATTGATTGAAAGTTAGGATCAATGGCTGAAATGTTTAAGCTTGGGGAGTTACTCCAAAATGTTTTGTTTCCAGGTAAATTAATAATTACAAAGGGTGCTATAGTATCTTTAAATAATGTTAACATAAGACTACTATTTATGTTTCCAGCAGAATCATTTGCAAATATATATACTTGAAATTCTCCTTGACCAAGGTTGTTCCAAATAGAATCGTCTAGGGGTTCAGTACCTCCTGATAGAAATTTGTTTACACCCAATACAGAATACCATATCTTATCAAGATTTGTATCAAAGGCAAAAATGTTGATATTAGGTGGTATTGAATAGTAGGTGTTATTTTGCGGAGAGTTTATCGTAATTAATGGTATGGTAGTATCTTTAATAAGTGTTAAAGATGCTGAATCACTTATGTGGCCAAAACTATCATTAGCAAAAAATTCGATTGTAAACTCTCCGTCATCTAAATCGTCCCATATCGAGGATTCGAGAGCTTGTTCGATATTATTAAGCATTTCTATATTGGCAGTCCCAAATCTATACCATATCGTATGTAGATTAGGATCTAAGCACATTACTTTTAAAATTGGAGCAATATTATGAAATGACATACTTTCAGGAAACACCGATTCAAAAATAGGAGCCATTGTGTCTTTATATAGAGTTAGAGTAATAGAATCATTAACATGACCAAAAATATCGATAGCACTAATACTGATTAGAAATTCTCCTTGAGGTAAATTATCCCAAACAGCTTGATTCAGTACTTTTGCGGTATTATTATCTAAAAAGACGAGACTATATCCTATAACATTATAAGCAAGAGAAACGAAATTTGGATCAAATACGGTAATATTGATTGTGGGAGGAGAATTATAATAATAATCAAGTGGTTGATTTATTATTAAGCTAGGGGCAAGAGTATCCTTCTTAAACGTCAATATTAAAGCATTGTTGATGTATCCTAATGTATCATTAGCATAAATCTCAATTATGAAAATTCCTTGAGGAAGATTGTCCCATATACTAGTCAGAAGGGTTACTTCAGTATTATTTGTGATAAATACGCTTGTACTTCCAACTCGATACCAAATCGCTTCTAAATTGGGATCATAAGCAGAAATCCTAAACCTCGGCTCATTAGCACAATATGAATTGTTATTTGTAGGACTTATAAAGGTAGCACTAATTACAGGTGGATTTGGATCCTTTCTAATGGTAATGATATCATATCCAATCATTCCGAGAGAATTGTTGATGTAAAATCTAACTATGACATCTGCAAAACCAAAATCATCCCAAGCAGCTTGATCTATTTCGAGATTTAATCCAGAAAAAGTATAATTTGTGATACCATTATCCAAA
>Ga0180437_10001465_pt1 | contig 40392 bp, 32 predicted proteins | sample SS_ome_4_FD_132410 | JGI IMG/M metagenome (GOLD analysis project Ga0180437, IMG submission 132410) | Hypersaline lake sediment archaeal communities from the Salton Sea, California, USA - SS_3_D_1 metaG | ecosystem: Environmental > Aquatic > Non-marine Saline and Alkaline > Hypersaline >...
ACTTGTATGCCGAGGAATTCAACCCTGTCATGCCTGAACAAGAGGTACCCAAAGGAGCAGATTTAAACACAGTCATCCAAAGGCACTGCGACGAACTATCCCAGGCCGACGGAATCATCATCATCCATCCCAACTGGTGGGGTCAACCACCCGCTATCCTGAAAGGCTGGATCGACCGTGTCATTCGTCCCGGCATCGCTTACGAATTCCAGGGAGAAGACGAAGGAGATGGCGTACCCGTTGGACTGCTCAAAGCCCAGGCAGCACTCGTTTTTAATACATCCAACACGTACCCTGAGAGAGAAAAAGAAATTTTCGGTGACCCTCTGGAAATGCTGTGGAACAATTGTGTATTCAGTCTATGTGGTGTAACCACGTTTTATCGCCAAACGTTCAGTGTGATTGTTGTCAGTTCCGAGACCCAACGCAAGCAATGGTTAGAGGAGGTACAGGAAACCGTTCATCGATTTTTCCCCAAGAACAGCCAAACGAAGTAATGTTTACGGGAGGGATTTTCAAGATCATTCATGCGATCTATGATAAATCATCGTAAAAGTCTATTTGGAAAACATAATATGTGAGGTTTATCGTTACTTATTCAGCTCACGAATCACGAACCAGGAAGGAGAAAAAAATGAAAACGGCTAAACGACTGGCACCTGTTATTCTACTGGCAGCATTAAGCTGTCAACCGCATCAACCAGCCGAACGGTTAATTCAAACAACGATACCCGCACCTTCGCTGGCAAACAATCTCTTCGACACACCCACAGAACAGCCCATCGTCGTGTACCTGCCTCCCTCCTACCATGCATCGGAGATTCGTTATCCTGTCGTCTATTTTCTGCCCGGATTTACGACGGATGTCACGGAAATGATCGATGGAACGTTCCAGGGGCTAAATATTCAGACCTCCATGGACAGTCTGGTCAAAACAGGGAGCATCGACGAGATGATTTTCGTCGTGGCCAACGGCCGTAATTTCCTGGGAGGCAGCTTTTACGTGAACTCTCCTGTTACCGGCAACTGGGAAGATTTCATCATAAAGGATGTGGTCGGATTTGTGGATAAGAATTATCGAACATTGTCAACAGTTGCATCGCGGGGTATTTGTGGAAGTTCTATGGGCGGCTTCGGTGCCATCAACCTCGCCATGCTTCATCCCGACATATTCAGCGCTGCCTACAGTCTGAGTCCGGGCATTTTCGACGAGGACGGTTTGACCAACCAGGGCATGTTTGTTCCAGAAGAGAACATCACGCGATACCTTTCCAAGCAGGAAGAGTTCGACGCTATGCCCGAAGAGGAAGCCAAGGCAGCCTTCAAGGCGTTCGTTGCCGAGCTTTATGCCGCGCGTACTCTCTACCAGTATTTCTGGGCTTTTTCCTACGCATACGGTGCTGCCTTCTCACCCAACCCATCCAAGGGTGTTCCATACATCGATTACCCCTACATCAGGAACAATAGTGGCCTACGGCTGGATCGCAACCTTCTGAAGAATTACATAAACGGTTTTGGCGGACAGCGTGAGAAAGTACGGGCTCACAAAGACAACTTTCTCAAGCTCAAAGCCCTGACCATCGACAGCGGGAAAAACGATTTTTACAAGTGGATCGTCCAGGGCAGCCGATATTACTCTCGTCTTCTGAATGAGGCCGGTATTCCCTATGAATTCGTCTCCCACGATGGCGGTCATGAAGATCGACTCAGGGAACGGGTCGAAAACCACCTTCTGCCTTTCTTCTCGGAACATCTCGATTCCGAAAAGTAGAGAACAATCCTTGTGACGACCGATTCCGACGATTAAAAAGAGGACCTGCTTATCATATCTGAAGAAAGGCATGTCTTCTCGATATATACGGAGTCCGTATCACGATGAACGAGGAATATAGACAAATTTAAACAACTAGTAAAATAGGAGCACGATGATGCGAATGAGTCAAAGAATACGTATTGCTTTGATCATTGTTGTTGCGTTCACCATCTCTCTGATGGCCGATGTCATACACGATGCGGCTCTCAACGGTGACCTTGCAGGAGTCAAGGCTCTCATCGAAGAGGACCCCCAACTGATTCATGCAACGGATTCAGAGGGGCGCACACCCCTGCATCGGGCAGCAGAAGGCGTCCATTATGAAATCGTCGTATTTCTCGTGGGCAATGGAGCGGATGTAAACGCTCTGGACAACAGCAGGCAAGCGCCCCTGCATCTTACAGCCTTTCATGGCAACAAAGAGGTTGCCGAGTTCCTGATATCCAAGGGAGCGGACATCAGCGATGCGGACATACGGGATTTTACACCCCTGCACTACGCGTTGGCCCTCAGACAAAACGAGGTGGCTGCACTATTGATTAAGAAAGGTGCCGACCTGAACAAGAAAAACAGTTATGGTATGACCCCTTTCTACAACGCTATCGACTTTGGCCAAAAGGACCTGGTTAATCTGATGATCGATTTCGACGTGGAAATACCCACCCAAGGCGAGGAAGCAGCCGGGCTGCTGCATAAAGCCGCGGAAAACGGTCTTGACAAACTGGTCAAGCGAATGATCGAAAAGGGCGTGAACACGAGCACAACAAATGGCAATGGCGGAACGCTCTTACATTCCATCTCCTCCGGTGGGATAGCATCCTTGATTCCCGATCTTCTGGACAATGGATTCAACATCAACGAAAAAGACAGATACGGCCTGACTCCCCTGCACCTGGCCTCATACAGCGCGCAACAAGCAGTTGTGGAGACGCTTTTAGAAAACGGAGCCGATCCGGACATCAGGGATATAGTAGGCAGATCGCCCCTGAATCTGGCTTCGCAAAACGGGCATACCAAGGTTGTAGAATACCTGAAGTCAAAGGGAGCCGATACAAGTGTTCCTGAATTCCCGGTTCTCCAGGGTGACTATGTGGGCCAAAAAAGACCCGGGATCGCAACTGAGATATTCGCTCTGGGCGTCATCTCATCTATGGAGTACGAGCACAGTGCTCCGGCCTTCTCACCCGATGGGAACGAGGTCTACTGGACCGTGCTGTCACGGAGCGGGAAAATTTATTCCATGAAACGTATAAACGGCAGATGGACGGCACCCGAGATTACTGCATTTTCTGGCACGCATGCCGATTTTTATCCCTTCTTTTCCCACGAAGGTAATCGACTCTATTACTGCTCCTACCGCCCCATCGAAGAGGGCGAGAAAAACGATGGGTATGGCATCAACATCTGGTATGTGGAACGATCGGGAGAGACTTGGACGGAATCCAAGCCGGTTGGTTCTCCCATAAACACGGGATACAATTTTGGATTCTCCATGGCTCAAAACGGAACGCTCTATTTCACACTGGGCGGGGGGAGCTCCTTCGATATCTATCGGTCCGAGCTAACGGGCGACAAATACGCAGAGCCGGAGAAACTACCCGAGCCCATCAACTCCGAGCATCACGAAGACCGGCCTTTCATCGCACCCGATGAGAGGTATCTTATCTTCGACTCGGCCCGTCCGAATGCATCCGGTGGCAGCGGCGGATTGTTCATCTGCTATCGCAAGGATGATGGTAGCTGGACCGACGCCATCTACATGGACGAGACGTTGAGCTCCGGCTCGCCCGCCAGCTTTCCGTACGTCTCGCCTGACGGGAAGTATTTCTTCTTTGGAAGCCGAAAAAACGGGAACAACGACATCTACTGGATGGATGCGAGGATCATTGATACGTTAAAATATCAGAAGACCGATGATAAAAAGGACACGTATCTCGGCCATTCGCCGCCAGGATTGACTCCTGAAGTATTCGCTCCGGGAATCGTTTCAACAGAGTACAGGGATCACAGCGATGTTCTGTTCCTGCCGGATGCAGACGAGGTATACTGGTCGTTTGTCATTGATCGGGAAAATGGGGGAATCCGGTTTTCCAGACTGGAAGACGGCCAGTGGACGTCACCCGACTACACGTCCTTCTCCTCTTCGGACTACCGGGACTGCATTTCCACCTATTGGGCAGAAAAGAAAAGATTGTTCTACTGCTCGATGCGTCCTATGGAAGAAGGAAAAGGAGGCGGTGACTATAACATTTGGTTCGTGAATCGAATCGGTAATGGCTGGTCAGAACCGATCCCTCTGAGCGCACCTATTAACGGCCCCAAGCACGATTCGAATCCTGCCATCGCCAACGATGGTACGCTCTATTTCTCATCAGACAGGGCCGGCGATGAATGGTACTCGTACGACATTTTCAAATGCGAATTCGTCGATGGACAATTCACAGAACCGCAACCACTGAGTGAATCCATCAATACGGAATATGGCGAGATGGTTACATTCGTCGCCCCGGATGAGAGCTATTTGATTTTCACGTCATTCGGCAGACACGATGGTCACCCGTATGGCGACATTTTCATCAGCTTCCGGAAAGAGGATGGAACCTGGTCAAAGGCCATTCCCATGGGAGAAACGATTAATGCGGGCAAGGGAGCCGGAGGCGGATACGTCTCCTCGGATGGGAAATACTTTTTCTTCATCAATGAGAACGTGGGCAACGGGGATGTGTACTGGGTGGATGCAAAGATCATCGAGGCGTTAAACTCAGAATACTAACATGTGAGTTTGATAAAAACCTATCCGTTGTGCATAACCATTGAGAGAACAATGATGGATTTATTCCATTTACACCATGGATTCTCCTTCAGAACTCTACTGACAACCAGACTCCCTGGAAGAATGACAACCATGCACAATGGATAAAAGATTTGTGAGTATTTTTGTCTTTAGCTATGCGATTTTATGCAAAATTACGATCCAATTCGGGTGTGCGGATCGGTATCGAGCACTGTTCTGATTTGACTTATAGCCGGACACTACCGGATTTATTTTGTGAATCATGAAAAATGGAGGAGAACCATGAAAACTCGAAATACTCTCAGTAACACTACCAAAACAGCGATGATGTTCATCAGTTTTCTTATTCTAATTATTGCCTGTTTATCCTGTGGAGAGAGTAACCCAGATCCAATCACAGGGACTTGGAAGGGAACCTTAAAATTCCAGGAGACCGAACTACCGATCGTTTTCCATATTTCCAGGAGTGAAACCAATACGTTATCCGCAACCATGGATTCGCCAGCCCAGAACGCCATGGGTGTCCCTATGGACAACGTCCGTTTTATGAATGACACCCTCCTGATTGAGTTGAACGCAATTAGTGGAGCGTATCAAGGGACGTTACAACAAGATGGCCTTACCTTTGACGGAACATGGACTCAGGGAGGAACATCCATCGATCTCTCGATTCGAAAAGAGATCCCTATAGAAACCAATGAGAAAGAATAATCGATCAGATATATTTTATAAAAACATCAGCAGTGTCCAGTTATCTGATTTTTTAAACGAGACATTCCGATCAGCAAACCATACAGTAACAGAGGATGCTTCGCATGAAAGCGCTCAGGATAGTAAATGCTGTAATTCTTATAGCGATACATATTTTATCTATCCCCAAAGGCCATTGCCAGACAGTTGCGACGCCAGGTTAGAAGTATTTCGTAATGAATTTCCTGGAATATACAAAGATATCCGAGTCGGAAAGGAGATAGTAATCGGCAGGGATGAATAGGTGCTTGAAATGTGCATCACCCTTTCAATAACCCAAAATGCGCCAGATGAAGAAGCGGAATGATCAACGATTATTTTGGGGAGAAGCGATTTCGACATCGTTCCGATGAGATGTTTTTTAATCCGCGATTACACATGATTCGAAGGAGGAGAAGCCATGCTTTCCATCGTTCGCGACATACGATCCTTGATCATCTTCTGCGGTATCGTCGGTTATGGTTTCATCTTTGGGCAAGAGCCATCGAAAACCGTTGAAAAAGCCCAAATGGAATTACAAGAGATGACGCCGAACATGATGGTGACCGATGTCAATAAGACTGTTGATTTTTATGAAAAAGTATTGGGATTTAAATTGGTGAACAGTGTACCAGAAAAAGGTTCATTCGACTGGGCCTATGTAAAGCGTGACAACGTGGGTCTGATGTTTCAACAAAAAAACAATATTATTGAAGAATATCCGAGCTTGAAGGGAAGAGACGTGGGTGGTGCATTAACATTCTTCATAGAAATGGTGGGTGTTCATGACTTCTATATCAAAATAAAGGAAAAAGTAACCATCGTCAGAGACCTTCAACCGAAACCGTATACATCCGCAGAATTTGCCATACAAGACTGTAACGGTTATATCCTGACGTTTGCAGAATCTGACGATTAAACAATCATAGAATAGAGTCCATCAGAAGTGTTAAGCATAAAAAATGGGATATCCTATAGAAATGGGGCGTGCATTGTAATATGGATACTGTAACAACATTTAGACAGAGATACCCTTGCTTGATTTTTTCACCATGTCGTTCTATGGACCTCCTATACCATCGCCCAACGACTCACGCCGTGGGGATTATACATAAGCAGTGTGTATCATCACCGTCATCTCAATGGGATAGCGATTAAATGGTTGGGCGAGAGTGGTATACGGTGGGTGTACGAACGACCCCCTACATCATGAGGATATAAAAACATGCAAAGGCTGCGATCCCTATCGATTGTAATCTGTATACTCGTGATTCTGGATGCCTTTACGAAGGCTTTGGTGAGGACTTATTTACATCCTTCTGAAAGCATCCCCATCCTGGGGAACGTTTTGCGAATAACGTTTATCCAAAATTATTCGGGATTCTCCTGGTGGGTCCCACGTCTTTCGTCATGGATGGGTGTCTTGTATCAAGCAATACTGATTTTCATAGTCATCACTGCTTTTCCAGTCTACCTGTTTTATACACAAACCAGACGACGAAATCTGTGGACAGACGCAGCCTTTGTAGGTATCGTATCAGCCAGCCTAGGGCATTTACTCGGTGATATCTCTCAACCTTATACGACGGATTTCATCCAAATATTTCATTCGCCCTGCGCAAATTTTGCAGATATTTATTCATATATGGGAATTGGAGCACTCATCATCGAAAAATGCCATGCCCATCGAAACAACACATCCCGTGGGCAAGGGATACGCTGTTACCTGGCTGACATGGCAGCATCTCGAAAAGAGTTCATACAATTCATTAAAAAAGGCTTTAAGGTTTCAAGCGATGATTGAGGCGTATGCCAATTACGAACTTCACTGTATAGTGCATTACTAGGAAGATAAACCATGCGATAAACGAAATTGGATTTCGGTTAAAATAACGAGGAAATGATCTTTATGTCCTTTTGAAAAACAGGGATCACGTTAGGGTGAAGGCAGTCAACATAGGAATTAAAATCAGCACATCTTCTTACGAGGCGTACGGCATTGTTTCTCCAGACGGAAAGTATCTCTTTTTCTGCAGCAACAGAAGCGGCAACTGGGAAGTTTATTGGATGGATGCAAAGGTTAGTAAAAGGTTGAAGGAAGAAAACGAAAAGGAGGGTGGTCATGGATCACAAGTACATTATTAGAGTATCTATTCTTGCAGTAACGTCTGTCATCATTCTCACAAACTGTCAGCAAACAGGAATGGAAAAAATCGATGTGAGTTATTCCATTCAGATCGAGTCGGAAGCATTAAACGAGACGAGAGATATTTTCATCCATCTTCCTGAAGGCTATGAACATTCAGAGAAAAGATATCCGGTGCTCTATGTGCTGGACGGCGAGTCCCTTTTTGACTTTGCTGCCGGTGCCGTGGAATTTTTATCCACCGCCCGGATGCCCCAGACCATCATCGTAGGCATTCCCAACACCAACAGGGAAAGGGACCTTTGGGTTAACTTCGAACCCAACGGCGGATACTTTAAATTTGTCGAGTTCCTTGAAAAGGAGCTCATCCCCACCATAGATGCGCGCTTTCGGACCCAGCCTTACCGGATTTTTTACGGTTTCTGTAGCGGAGCGGGAACCTGCCTCTGGATTCTCTTCACCCGGCCGGAGATGTTCGACGGATACATCGCTTCCGGAACGGGCTTCGATCAGACATGGTATGACCTTGCTGAACACGAATTCGCGAAGCGTCCCTCGTTGAAAAAATCCCTTTTTGCCGTGACCGAAGGAACCACAATTCGTGCAAGCATGATGCCTTTACTCCGCCGTCTCCTGGAGACATCGGCTCCCCCGGGCTTGAAATGGGATTGCATGATCATGGAAGGGGAAGAACACGGTCCTGTGGCTGCCAAGGGACTCTTTGCCGGCCTTCAATTCATTTTTAAGGACTGGATACTTCCGTTAGACGTGGCTGCTCAAGGCCCCGAGGCCATCAGGAAATACTACGATCAACTCCGACAGGATTATGGCTTCGAATTCAGCATACCGGAACAACCGGTTCTGAGTGCCGGGGTCTCGCTGATCTGGCAAGGAAGAACAAAAGAAGCCCTCGAGGCACTCCAATTCATGACAGAACAGTATCCAAGCTCGCCCGATGCCTTCGAAGCCCTCGGCGTGGCTTACGAAACAGACAGTCAGTTAGAGCTTGCTAAAGAGGCTTATGATGCTGCCGTTCAAAGGGCTATCGCGAACAATGACCGTCGTCTACCGATGTTTGAAGAATATGTGGTGAATATAAAGGGAAAGATGGAAAGTGGAAATGATGATTAGATTCTTTCGTAAAATCGATTGATATCTTAAGAATCTAAGCGACCTGATCTTATGGTGTTATTCAGAAGAAAGACGATCAATCGAAGATAGCCTAAGATAAGCTTCTTTAAAAAGGTTATCTTCATTCCGATAGTTGAATAAAGCTAAATAGGGTATTCTAATAATCACGAACATAAGAATTTTCGCACTAGAAATTTCAATATTTGGATCGATGAACTTAAAACGGAAGACTGAAAGAGGCTATTGATATGGACCTAAAACGGAAAAACCGATTTTATTTACTTCTTAAAGCATCCCTTTCGATGCTCATGGTCATCGTAGTGAATCGGTGCACTGAGCATAATCCATATCTGGAAGAAACCGCGCATCTGGATTTCAACAATCCGATATTCGACCAGACATGTGAGCGTTTGGTTACGGACGATCTTAAGATAGAGGACAAATTGGCAAGGCTGTTTTATTTCACACGAGATTCTATTCCCTTTGCTAGCGAAGCGAGTCTCCAGGCCTCCGAAGCGCTCAAGAAAAACCAGGCGCTTTGTTATACGAAGGCAATGATATTCGTGTCATTCTGTAGAAAGCTGGGTGTTCCGGCAAAGTTAGCCGTGGAACGGTTCCGCATTCGAGGCGATTTACCCGATGCATTCCATCATTATCATGGTATCGTTAAGATTTATATCAATGGTAAATGGATTTATATAGATACGGTATCGAACGACGATGCATGGTTTAACTGGTGGGCAAGAAATAAGCAAGCCCCATTCGAAGCACCCGCATTTTCTTTGGAAGAGCATGTTGTGGTGGATTCGGCCTATATCGCAGACCTCATATTCGAAGATTTTGAAACAAACGGCGTGCCCGACAAATGGCTGGAGGATATGAGACGATACATTAAAACAGGTCAATGGTAATATTTTATATGCATGGGTAATAGACTACATCGATGATACAAATGTTGGAGGTTAAAATGAGAGCGATCATCCTTTATCTATTAATCACACTTATTCCAGTTCCACTGTTTGCCCAGGACATCCATACAGCCGTACAGCAGGGGAATGCCCAACGTGTGAGAGAAATCTTAACGGAAGACCCTCGGCTCGTCAATATGAAAGACGAGACAGGCAGAACGCCCCTACACTGGGCTGCGAGAAGTCAAAACCTGGATATAATGGTCTTACTCCTGGATCAAGGTGCGGATGTGAACGCACAGGATGACAATGGGATTGCCGCACTCCACAGTCTTGTGGTCAGGGGCAACAAAGAAGGTGTCGAATTACTATTACGGAATGGTGCTGATGTAAATATTGTTGACACGGAGGGTACTCCCCCACTGGCCTATACGATGAATTACTTCATATACCATCATGACATTGCAGACATGCTGATGGACAATGGCGCCGATCCGTTCCTTCTCAAAGACCAAGGCATTGCCCTTCTACACAGAGCTGCGACACGCGGCCATGAAAGGATGGTTGCCTATTTGATTGAGAAAGGTGTGGACACCATACAAAGCAACACGTGTGACTTGCTCCATTTTATTTCTTTCGGAGGAATCGGTGAAATCGTCGATTATATACTTAAAAAGGATTGCAATGTTGACGAAAAAGACCGTTATGGGATGACGCCCTTGCACTATGCCGCAGCCAAAGGCCACAGGCAAGTGATGGAGATTCTCCTATCGGGAGGAGCGAACATCGATGTAAAAAACACGATCAATCAGACTCCCTATCAACTGGCATCTCAAGCCGGATACGAAGAGTTAGCCGATTTGTTAAAGGAGAATGGAGCATACGCTCAACTAAAAGAACGTACCGAATTAACGGGTGAATACTTTGGATTGAAGAAACCCGAGCTTGAGCCGGAGTTGTTCGCACCGGGAATCGTTTCTACGTTTCAATGGGAGCACAGCTCCCCCACTTTTTTGCCCGATAAGAGCATGATTTTTTGGTTTGAAATCTTGGAGGATGCTTCCAAGGACTGCATGAAATATTCTGAAATGAAAAATGGATATTGGACGATCCCCGAACGATTTCCCTTCGTCCCTGAAGGCACTGGCATCTACCCCCACTACTCCAAGGCAGGAAATCGATTGTTGTTTCATTCAAGACAGCCCATCGACAAAAATGACACATCCAAAACGGAACGCATCTGGGCCATTGATAAAACCGAAAACGGCTGGTCTGAACCGTATCCTTTAAATCCAATCATCAATGACGGCTCTCCTTTCCGAAGCTTTTCCATTGCCGACGATGGAACGCTATACATCAGCTCGCGGAGAGAGGATTGCCTGGGTGGATTTGATATTTACTATTCCGAGTTAGTCAACGGTGGATACATAGAATTGAAGCATTTAAGCCCGGATGTGAATTCAACCCACTCGGAATTGTTGCCTGCCGTGTCCCCGGATGAAGACTTTATTATATTCATGTCCAATAAACCCGAAGGATTTGGAAGAAACGATTTTTATATAAGCTTTAGAAATAGTGACGGCACATGGACGCCATCGAAAAACATGGGGACTCGAATCAATACGGAACATGATGAGAGCTTTCCGATGGTATCGCCGGATAAAAAATTTTTTTTCTTCGGAAGTGATAGAAACGGTAACATCGGGGATATCTACTGGGTAGATGTAAAAATTCTCGACCAACTTCGTCCGAACAATTTAGAATAGCAATGGCGATCTATTACGATAGGAGGATCATAAGGTGAACAGAATGATTTCTTATATACTCATTCTATTTTCATCCGTCTCAATTGCGCAAGAAAAAGAATTCCCCCGTCTCGAGGGCCCGTATCTTGATCAGAGACCCCCGGGTGAGAAACCAGAGCTCTTCGCACCGGGTATTGTCAATTGTGGTTTTTTCACTCGGGATGTTGCCATGACACCCGACGGAAAAGAGTTCTACTTCAGAGTCAGCCTTCGCAACGGTTGTACAGTCATCCTCGGGATGTATACTAAGAACGGCAAATGGACCGAACCCGAGATCGTGTCTTTTGCCGCCGATCCCCGCTGGCGTACTTCCGAACCGTGCATCTCACCGGATGGGGAGCAGTTTTTCTTTACATCCAACAGGCCAAGGGATCCTTCGTCACAAGAATCCGATATTAGTGGTATCTGGGTGATGGATCGTAAAGACGTAGGATGGGGAGAGCCACATCGTCTAGATGATTCTATTAATGGTCAGGACGGAACGTATTTTCCGTCAGTAACCCAAGACGGCACCCTTTACTTTTGCCGCGGTGGAGATGATGGATCTGGTGCGATTTGGCGTGCGCGTCGAGGACCGAATGGCTATCTCCCCCCTGAAAAGTTGCCTCCTCAGGTGAATGCCGGGACGAGGCGATACAACGCCTTCGTTGCTCCAGACGAAAGTTACGTGATTATTCCTTTATTCGGGCGTGAGGATTCACAAGGTGGGTGGGACTACTACATCGTGTTTCGTCGGTCCGACGATACGTGGTGCGATCCTGTAAACCTCGGTCCAAACATCAATTCACCATCGAATCTCGAGACCAGTGCTTTCGTGAGCAGGGACGGTAAGTATCTTTTCTTCTCTTCCGACCGGATCAGCAGCGATCTTTTCGGTCCGGGTGAGAAACTCACCCACGAGAAACTAAAGGCGTTAGCCAAACAGCCCGGTGCCAACGGTGATGTAGCCATATACTGGGTGGATGCCAAGATTATCGACGAGCTCCGATCCGAACAACTAAAATAATTATAGAGGCGATGATGCGAAAACGAACATTCGATGTCTATCGAATTGTGTTCTTCCTTATTATGCTGTTGATCGCAAGCTGTACTCGACAGACGAATCAAACGTTTGAAAGACCCATGGGCCGGGGGTATCACGCCATGGCCTACGATACTGAGTCCAAGCGAGTCATTCTTTACGGCGGACAGACAGGGAATATCGCCGATCATCCAGAGACCTTCCTAAGTGCCGAGACCTGGGCTTTTGACCCGATTCGGAACCGTTGGCAGAAGATGTCGCCGGAATCCAGTCCGCCGGCTATGTCCGCCCAGGCCATGGCCTATGACAGCGAATCCGATCGGGTGATTCTGCATGGCGGTGGCGGAATCTTCGAGAAAGAGACATATGAAGATGCCGTTCTGAATCAAACCTGGGCTTATGATTTTAACGAAAATACATGGATGAAAATGTCCGACGGTCCGCGGAGACTGGGTCATCGAATGGCTTACGATACCGAATCCGATCGGATCGTCATGTTCTCTGGTGTCAATTTTCAGGATGGCCGCTTTCAGGATGTTCAGGAGACGTGGGTTTATGATTTTAACAACGACACATGGACGGAGATGAAACCTGTATTAAGTCCTGCTCCCCGTCTTTATTACGGAATGGTTTATGATAAAAAATCCGACAAGGTGCTCTTGTGGGGAGGATTCTTGGGGAAGTCCACTATCGATAACAATATTTGGGAATACGATTTCAATTCGGATAGTTGGATGGAACGGGAAGCTGAAAACAGTCCCGATCCCAGGTGTTATCATGCCATGGCGTATGATGATATTTCAGGAAAATTCCTCATCTACGGTGGGACTGCTGAGGGAAACGACGAAATGTGGACGTACGATCTTCTTGGAAACACTTGGACGAAGCTCCACCCCACCTCGTATCCTGGAACGATCTCCCGAATGCCTATGGTTTATAGTTCGGATACTGGAAAATTGGTTTTGTTCGGCGGCCAGCTCGATTCCCGGCAGTTTACTTACTCGGATGCCACCTGGTCATACGATCTCAAAACCGATACTTGGACCGATGTCACCATCCGGCATGGGGCGTATCTCGGACAGAAAAGACCGAGGATAATACCGGAGACTTTTGCACCACAGGTCATTTCGCCCGAACGGGCTGTTCATGGCTCTGTTGCCATATCGGCAGACGGGAGGGAAATCTACTGGTCCACTTTCTTTGAAAATCCTGTACATGGTGTTATCATGTGTTCGAAATGGGTAAAAGAGGGATGGACAGCGCCGGAACCCGTTTCGTTTTCGGATTCTTTCGACGCGCGTAATCCGTTTCCGTCGAGAGACGGGGTAAAACTGTACTTTTATGGAAGAAGAACAGCAGTCGAGAATCAATCGATGCAGTATAAAATATGGGTTTCAGAAAGACGAAATGAGACCTGGAAAGAACCCACACCCATTGACACAGCCGTCAATTCAGGCAAGTGGGACGCCGGCCCGTCCGTAGCTCAGAACGGGTCGCTCTATTTCACTTCGTACCGTGATGACAGTCAAGGCATGTTTGATATCTATCGAGCGAGATGGGAGAACGGCAGATACCGAAATGTTGAAAGATTGGGTAACAAAATTAATTCGGATGCCTGGGATCTCTATCCTTATGTAGCTCCGGATGAAAGCTTCCTCATCTTCTCTTCTAAACGGGAAGGCGGCCAGGGAGGGCAGGATTTGTACATCAGTTTCTCACGAGAAGACGGCGAATGGTTGCCGGCCCAGAACATGGGGTCTGTCATCAATTCGAAAGGAGATGACATGTTCCCCTTCGTAACAGAGGATAGACGGTATCTGTTTTTTGGCAGAACCAATCCCGATGCTGAGAAAACGTATTGGGTGGATGTTTATTGGTTGGATGCAAAAATCATCGCGGAGCTTCGGCCCAGAAATGAAAAATAGAAGAAAATCGACAATGAAAGCCATTTTCCACATCGTTCTTACAGCAATGTTTCTATGGAATCCTTATGCAACAGGTCAGCAGGAAGAGCTCGCTTTGCATCCGATCACGGAATCCCTGTATGTTATAAGAGGGGCAGGTTGTAACGTCGTGTTCTGGGTAACAAAAGAAGGAATCTTGGTAGTCGACTCTGGAGAAAAACCATCTATGGCCACAAAAGTACTGTTGAAAATTCGGGACATATCTGACCGGTCCATCCGATATCTTGCCTTCACCCACTACCATCATAACGCGGGCGCGGAGGATTTCCCCGCATCTGCTGTGACCCTATCACATAAAAACACACGGGAAAATATTCCTTTAAGAAAAAAAGTGCTCTTGGACCTCTTTGATAAAAACATTAAAGAGCTCGAACTTAAGATGGCAGAATTAAAAGAACAGGAGGATACGGTATCGCAACAAAAAATCCAGGACCAACTCGAACTTCGTAAAAGACAATTGGAGAGTATCGAGAAAGAAAAAGTCCTCTTGCCTCAAATCACGTTTGAGGCCAAGAGCACGATCTATATGGACGGCCAACAGGCGGAACTCCTTTACCTCGGTCCAGGACACACGAACGGGGACTTACTCGTCTATTTTTCCCATGAAAAAGTACTATATATGGGCGACCTTCTGTATACGAACGGTTGGGCTCCCCGCCTGGACGGCGATGCCGGATCGTCCGTGGACAACTGGTTAAAGATACTCAAACACGTAGCAACTATGGACGTAAAGGAGATCATACCCGGTCACGGGGAACCCACAGACATGGAAGGATTCATAACAATCTCCAAGGTTTTCTGTGATTACCTGACAGACCTAAAAATAGCGGTTAAAAAATTTATCGAGAACGGGGCTTCACTTGAAGAAATCAAAGCTGAATTGACACTGCCGAAATATCAGCAATTGGGAATGGCAGACGTTCTCCTGCCCTGGAATATCGAAGGCGTACACAGAGAAATTATAGGCGATATGAAGGCATACCAATAGCGTTTTTATGGATAATATGTAAATCATAATAGAAAGAATGACATATGACGGATCTATGCCAAGATCGTCGATGAACTTAGATACTTTGAAAAAATGAAAATGGAGGCGTTCATGCGAGTACGAAAATTCTATCTCTATCAAATTGTGTTCTGCCTTGTTATTCTTTTGATCGCAAGCTGTACTCGACAGATGAATCGAACGTTTGAAAGACCCGCGGGCCGGGGGTATCATGCCATGGCCTACGACAGTGAATCCGACAAAATCATTCTGTTTAGCGGACAAACGGGACCTTACGATGATCCTCGCTCTCTGAATAACGAAACCTGGGCATACGATCCTCAGACGAATACATGGCAGGAAATGAACCCGACTGCTTCCCCCCCATCCATCTATTGCAATGCGTTGGCTTACGATTCCGAATCCGACAAGATTATCATGTACAGCGGCGTCTACTTTTACGATAGCACATACACGTTAGTCAAGGATACATGGGCATACGATTTCAATGAAAATACGTGGAGAAAGATGTCCGATGGCCCCACAGGACGATTCGGCCATAATATGGTTTACGATACCGAGTCCGACAGAATCATCATGTTCAGCGGTGCCTATATGGATAATGGCATCCAACATTTCAACGATCTCTGGACCTATGATTATAATACAGATCGTTGGACTGAACAGAAACCCGAGCGTATGCCGCCCCCACGACATTATTATCAAATGGCCTATCATTCACGAGCCGATCGTGTTGTAGTCTGGAGCGGATGGACACATTCGGGAGAGGATCGTAACATCTGGACGTACGACTTGAATACGAATACCTGGACTGAAATGAAGAGCATGTCTGGACCCGAACCGGGCGGATACGGCAGCATCGTGTATGATGAAGAGTCTGATAGGATTGTCCTCTTTGGCGGATTGCACAATGGCCGGAGCGATACATGGACGTACGACCTGGAGGATCATATATGGACAAAAATGGCTCCATCGATGATTCCGGGGCAGCTGTCGCGTCTGAATATGGCCTATTGTCAATCCGTCGATCGAGTGATCCTCTTCGGCGGGCAGATCGATTCCAGCCAGTTTGTATACTCGGATCAAACATGGACCTACGATTATAACGCCAATCTATGGGAATATACAAATCCGATGGTCGGTGATTATCTGGGCCAAAAACCACCGGGCCAAAAGCCAGAACGCTTCGCCCCCGGCGTTGTATCCACGCCTTTTTTGGAGCACAGTGCTGTAGCTTTCTCTGCGGATGGCAAGGAACTGTACTGGTCGCCGGATTTCCGGGAGTTTGGACCACTGGGAGCCATGATCTATGTGATGCGCCAAGCGAACGATCAATGGACATCCCCGCGCCCGGCAAGTTTCTCAACTCCCTATACCGATTATAATCCCGTCCTGACACCTGACGGCAGACGACTCTTTTTCTTCTCGAGCCGTCCGAATAAATACCAAAAAACCGAATCGAACGAAAATTTCGGTATCTGGATGGTCGAACGAACGAAAACCGGATGGACTGAACCTCGTTACATCGAGATCGAAAACATCCCCGGATATTTGATGACCCAATTCTCCCTCACCCGGGACGGAATCCTCTACTTCTCATCCAGCGATGAGAAGACGAACGGTTCCTGGGATATCTACCGATCTTGCTTTGAAAATGGTAAGTTTGTCAAGACCACAAGGCTCGAAGACACCATCAACACCTCATACTGGGAGACGTACCCGTATATCGCGCCTGACGAAAGCTATCTGATCTTCACGTCCAGGGAGCGTCCGGACGGATTTGGTGGCATGGACCTGTATATCAGTTACCGAGATGAAAATGACTCATGGTTAAAACCGATAAACATGGGCGAAAAGATCAATTCCTCGCATACGGACGGACTCGCAGCCGTTTCTCCTGATGGTAAGTACCTTTTCTTCATCAGCGATCGGGACGGAAATGTGGATATGTACTGGATCGACACCATTGTGATCGACGAGTTGAGAACGGATCAAACTGGATGATGATATAGGATCATGATAACATCGATTTTTCCTTTGAATATTAGAATATTGTAAACGTCCCAATTCATAAGGTGGGTCGATTTGAAAGACGATATTGTTTAAATTTATATATGACGATTGAGAGTAATATCCATTCATCGGATTAGGGAGGACAGAATGTATGAGAAGCGAATACTGCTGCCATCCTGTACATACGATCACTGCTGTATCCGTTTCAATCCACGAATCCGTGCATCTGTATTCCCGAAACAATGAATAATAAAAACTTAAAAAATAGCGTCATGACATTGCATTCCAGCACTGCCTGCGGTCATACTGAAGCGGCTTTAAGGCTCTTCGAGAATAGCGCGAACACGGATCCCACAGACAGCTCCCCATACGACACCGGAAACATACGACTCTTCTATCCTGTATTGAACGAACACGAGGCAAAAAAATGGATTTTCTTCGGCACCTGGGTTCAGACGCATACTCAGTTTCTCGACTGCGGGCAGTGCACCGGAATGCAATAAAACAATAGGCATTGTACAACGTATACAAACCAGCCGCCGGAATCAAACATACTTGCGTAAGATAGCGATCACTTTATTATTTCTCACCGGTTTATGCAATTCTACGATGACCGCTCGGTGTCAGGATAGTATCCCCACCAACATATTTACCAGGCCATACCCACGGGTGAGCATCCTCCTGCTCGGTACTTTTCATTTTGCGAATCCGGGACTCGACGTCTATAAACAACAGTTCTCCGTAGATATGTTATCCCCAACACGACAAAATGAAATACAGAATGTCGTAAGTCTGCTTGCCAACTACCTGCCGACCAAAATTGCCGTGGAAGTCATGCCGACCCGCCAGATCGAATTCGACTCGCTGTACACGGCACATTGTGATGAAAAGATCAAATCCGACGCCAGTGAGGTCTTTCAGATCGGTTTCCGGCTTGCCAAAGACCTCGGGCACGAATGCATCTTTTATGTGGACACACAGCCGAACTCCTTGTTACTCGACTTCATCGTACAGCATGAACAAGAGATTAGCACAGGCCGTGTCGACACATCGTGGGATAGCTATTATACGAACCTCTACCGCTATGATGATTCCCTCAAGACCGTCCAATCCCTCCGTGACCATCTGATCTACCTGAATTCTCCAGAACGAATACAGGCGGGACACGGCAGCTATCTGGTGGGATGGTTCAAGCAGGACGGCAAGGAGGAGTATCTCGGCACGGATTTTCGGACACTCTGGTACAACCGCAACTTGCGCATTTTCCGAAACCTGCAACGGCTGACCGAAAGCTCCGATGAACGCATTCTGCTCATCATCGGTGCCGGACATCTTCCTATACTCCGCCATACGATTCAACATTCACCGGAGTACAGGTTGGTGGAATTGGAAGAATACCTCCGTCCTAAGTAATAATTCTATTCATAAAACGAATCCGCTCTAAATCATCAAGCGATTGACCAGAAGGTGGATTTCCGCTATAGTCATAAAACGACCACATACGAAAATCGGGATCACACTAGAAAGGAAACTCGCCATGGATATTCCTCTCAGAAAAAAAATGTTCCTTCTGATGCTGGAGGTTTTGGGAATCAGTGCGGTTCTTTTATTCATAGCCAACGTTTCTTCGTCATTTTTTTCCGCAGTCTTTGGCAATCCTAGAGATATTTTAGCGGGTACATTGAATTTGATATTGATTGGATTGATACTCTTGTTTGTTGTTTATATCATCAGAAAGATCAACGGTAACTGGACGTGGAAAGAACTGGGTTTCAAAGTACACAGGAGTTGGGGAAAAGACATGTGGTCCGGTATTGTTGTATACGGTGTGTTGTACATCATCGGGCTACCGCTTCAACTGGCCATCCTGCCGTCGGGGTCGCGAATGCTGGCTGCCGAGATGGGGGGTTTTCTTCAGATGTCGGTTCCCCTTATTCTACTCTCTGTAACGCTGGGATTCCCGATTCTTGGATTCATCACAGGGGGCTTTAGGCATGAGGTCGAATTCCGTGGATATCTCCAGGGTCTGTTCAGCCGCGATATGGCACCGCCTCTTGGATTTTTCTTCGGGTTGATTACGTATGTCCTCATACATCATTTCTACCATCCGGAATGGAACATGCTCTTCATCCTGAACACGCTGCCCGCAGGCATTTGTTATGGATTGGCTTATTATGCCACGGGCAGTTTACTGGTTGTCATCACTGCTCACACGTTGGGTAATTGGATACCCTTCTATGCTATTGTCCTACATGCTAAAGGACACACCCACGTGGCTTACATCCTCTTCTTCTCCCTCGGTCTGGTGTTCCTGATTCTCATTATCATCGGGAAAAAGGAGATTAAGGAGATTGTTCTAAAGACCAAAGAGCTCTTCAGACAGTCTGGATGGGAAATGAGCATGCTGGGCGTTCTGCTGGCGATCGTCTATCTTATCGTGAGATGGGGTTGGTCTATCCTGAAGGCCCAGACGTCGAGCCCGATTTATCTGGCGGCTTTGGGTGTGTTCTCTGCGATAACGCTGGGAATAGAAATCTTGAAGAGGAATCATCTCAGACAGTTGATTCAGGAATAAATCAGTTCAGCATTGGGATGTTGAGAACGTCGTAAAATAGAAATGTGTCGACGTTTTATTAGATAGATTCAGTGGCTTACATCGGCAGGGTCATCGGTATTCTCCAGGTTTTTTTCAAAGGGATTGGGACTTACGGTGACCTTTGTTTATTTCGAAGGATGATATATTCAGTCTTAATTTACGCAGTCACCCCCTACATTTCTCGACAGTCCTGAAAAACAACTTGCTTTTATCGACCGAATTATTTTAATTCGGTAACGACGATTTCGGTTATCGTACATCACGTCGTACTTTGATGAGGATCATGTCGGAAACCATCTCAACACACCCTCCTACACGAGCGTCTTTTGCTTCCTTCTGCCGCCTTCTCTACGAAAGGCATCTGGTCTCAGGCGTTGGCGGTAACGTATCGGTCAGGCTTGGCAATAGATTCTTGACCACACCATCGGGCATTTGTCTCAGAGATATGACGCAGGATACTATCGTCACCGTGGATAGAAAGGGTAAAAGCAACCAAAACACTTCGCCTTCCAAAGAATTCCCCATGCACCATCGAATTTTCAAAGTGCGCAGAGATGTTCATGCAGTCTGCCACGTGCATAGCACTCCTATCGTGGCCGCTTCCACCCTGTTTAAGCCGGGCCAAAATAGCCTGCCCTCCATAACTCCCGGATTTGTCTACCTCGCCTATCCCCTGGCACTGATTCCCTTCCATGTTCCTGGATCACCCGAGTTGACAGGCATCGTCGCTCACCATTTTAGCGATAAAAACCAGAAAGCCCTTCTCATGCAGAATCACGGACTGATTACGACAGGAAGTACGATGGTCGAAGCCTTGAATATCGCCGAGGAAATAGACGAAGCCGCCCATGTCTACCTACTCACCTCCGGCAGGGGGACCCTTATACCCGAAAAAAGCATACGTTCTATACGAAATATGAAGAAGCAATCATGACGAGGAACGCCTGAATGAATGAGCATTAAATCGAGATAGTCTTCAGAGAAGAAAATACAGAATAAGTGCGTATAGCGATACACGATCAGGAGGATTCCTAAATGGACAGGAAATATCTCATCCTAATAATCTTTATGATTACCATTACTTTTTGCAATCATGTGTCTCAAGGCCAGACGGTTAAAGAACACGGTTCAGGCGATGCATCGGAAGAGGTTGTGAAGAATAAAAGTGGCATCAAAGAAGAGATGAAAGCAACGATCCATGAAGTCACCATCGACGGCAAGAAGATCAAATACAGGGCCACTGCCGGGACGATGTTGTTGAAGGAGGACATGGATGACCCTAAAGCATACATATTCTTCATCGCCTATACGAAGATCGGTGCTGAGGATGTCGGTTGCCGTCCCATCACTTTTTCGTTCAACGGCGGGCCCGGCTCTTCGTCAGTGTGGCTGCACTTGGGACTGCTCGGACCTAAACGCGTGCTGATGGAGGACGATGGCCATGCACTCCCTCCTCCGTACCGGTTGATCGAGAATGAGTATTCACTCTTGGACAAGACGGATTTGGTATTCATCGATCCGGTCAGCACGGGATTCAGTCGTGCCCTGCCAGAAGAAGATCCCAAACAATTTCACGGGATCGAAGAAGATGTTCAATCCGTGGGCGAGTTCATCCGGCTCTACACAACGCGATTCAAACGGTGGGCCTCCCCTAAATTCTTGATCGGAGAGAGCTACGGGACCACTCGTGCCGCCGGGTTGTCGGGACACCTGCAGGAACGTCACGGCCTGTACCTCAACGGCATCATGCTGGTGTCCTCGATCCTGAATTTCCAGACCGCTCGATTCGACAGGGGAAACGACCTTCCCCACATCCTGTTCCTTCCCACATTCACGGCCACGGCCTGGTATCATAATAAACTTCAAGGCGATTTGCAGGACGATCTACAGAAAGCCATCGCCGAATCCAAGGCCTACGCTCTGGGCGAATACGCGTCCGTCCTGATGAAAGGAGACAACCTGACTTCAGCTGAATATGAAACGACCGTTCAGAACCTGTCGAGACTCACAGGATTGTCTTCTGAATACATCGAGCAGACGAACCTCCGCATATCCATCTATCGGTTTGTCAAAGAACTACTCAGGGAGCAAAGGCAGACTGTCGGCAGGCTCGACAGCCGGTTCAAAGGTATCGATTATGACGCAGCCGGAGAACAATACGAATTCGATCCCAGCTATGCGGCTATACAGGGCCCCTATACGGCAACCCTGAATGATTATGTCCGTAGCGATCTCGAATTCGAGAGCGACTTGCCTTACGAAATCCTGACCGGGAAGGTGGGCCCCTGGAATTACGGCGAGTACCGAAATCGGTATGTCAACGTAGCCGAAACACTGCGGGAGGCCATGACGAAGAATCCTAATCTTAAAGTCTTCGTGGCCAACGGTTTTTATGATCTGGCCACACCCTTTCTTGCTACGGAGTATACGTTTTCCCACATGGGTTTGGACGAGAGTCTGCGTAACAATGTTACCATGAGCTACTACGAGGCAGGCCACATGATGTACATTCAAAAAAACAGTTTGATCCAGTTAAAAGCAGACCTTTCGACGTTTATCGAACAGGCCATATCACCGTGATATTGTATAGGATTTAAAGGATGCCATTTTTTGAGAGGGACAAATATACGGAAGTAATCCCCCGACTTTCCCGGGATTGTCGGATGGTAAAACGAAGTTCATCTTCTTTTAGAACAGATGATATAAAATCGATACGAGCTACAGATGAAAGAGCCGATGGCAACGCCCCATCGGCTCTTTGAAATGTATCTTTGTTTTTCTGTTTGAAAAGCATCAATCCATAATCGTACAACTCGTCCGATTTTTACTCATACCTCAATGCCACGATGGGATCCAGACGCGCCGCCTTGGCAGCCGGATAAATACCGAAAAAAAGTCCGACGATGGACGAAAATCCCAACCCCGCAAAGATGGCCCAAACGGGTACGGCGGCAGGCAGGGGTGTCACAGAACCCACGAGCTTGCCAAGGCCTATCCCGAAGGCAATCCCGATAATTCCACCTATAGCTGAGAGTACGATGGCCTCCGCGATGAACTGCCACAGAATATCCCTTCGTTTACCACCCACTGATTTACGGATACCTATCTCCCTGGTACGCTCGGTCACTGACACCAGCATGATGTTCATGATACCGATGCCGCCCACCAACAGGGAGATCAGGGCGATACCCACGGCTGCTGCAAAGACAATCTTCGTCAAGTTCCGCCACGTATCCATCAGGGAATCCTTTGTAAGAATTTCAAAATCATTCTCTTCGCCCGGCGGCACCTTTCTTTCGACACGCAGGATGCCGATCACCTCATCGATAGTTGCATCCAGCTGTTCAGGACGCTTGGCCTGAATGGCAATCTGAATGAATGGTTTCTTACCGAACACGTGCTGGAAGGTCGTGTGAGGAATGATGACATAATTGTCCTCGCTCTGACCGAACGTACTGCCTTTCTCTTCCAGAACACCCACCACCTCAAACTTCTCAGGACCGACTCGAACCTCAGAACCGACAGGATCCTTGAACGGAAACAGGGTTTCCACGATGTCCTTACCGATGATACACACATTTCTTGACGCACGGATATCGATGGCTTGGAGGAAACGGCCTGTGTCCACAAAGCGTCCGTTAATCGTCTGCCATTCTTCAGCAGCACCAATCACATTTACATCGGCATTGGTTTTCTCTCCACCGTGCCGTACACTTTGACCCCACGTATACAGTTCTGGCGTCACGTTGGATACCAAAGTCGCCCTCTCCTCGATGGCCTTCGCCTGATCGACGGTGACGTCCTTGCGGTTCCGATACCTCCGCTCGATACCGTGTGTTACAATAGCCGGGAATTTTCTGACGTAAAAGGTGTTCGTCCCGATCAGGGCGAGTTCGCGTTCTACGGTGACATTGATACCCCGGATGATGGTCATCATACCGATGACTGTCATAACACCGATGACGATGCCCAACGTTGTCAGAATGGAGCGAAGCTTGTTCGCCCTCAGAGCTCCCATCGCAACGCTGAAAATTTCCCTAGGATTCATCTATCTTCTCTATCCCGATATTTAATCGAAAGTCGCACCCTCTGTCTTGGCATCGGTTAAATCGGCATTGGTTAAATTTGCACCTTGAAAGTTGGCACCGGAGAGATCGGCCTTTTTAAAAACGGCCCGCTGAAGATGGGAATTGCTTAAATCGGCCCCTTTCAGGTTTGCACCGATAAGACTGGCCCGCTTCAACTTTGCCCGAATCAAGATGGTCCCTTCTAAATTTGCTCCATCCAGTTGGGCGCCAAAAAGCGAAAGATTGCTCAGATCGACCCCCTTCAGGTTAGCTCCTTCCAGATTCGTGTCCTGTAGGTTGGTTTTGGTGAGCGTGGCCCCTTCCAGATTGGCATCCTTTAAATTCGAGCCGAAGAGAAAGGCATTCTCCAGATTGGCTCCTTGTAGATTGGCACCCTCGAGGTTTGCATTCTGAAGGTGAGCACCGTTCAGATTGGCGTTGCTAAAATCCGCTTTCTTGAGATTGGAATACGAAAGATCCGCCTGGGAGAGATCGGCGCCCGACAGCGACTCACCATTCTCTATCTTTTTTACGATCGTCTCTCTTGTCAACGGGTCCATATCAATCTCCCCCCTTGTAACTCTCGACCGCCTTGTCCACCGATTTATACATCTTGATGACTCTATCTAGTTTTGTGACTTCGATGGGACGCCGCACACGATCCGATACAAGAGCCAATCGAATATCCCCCCCACTCCCCCGTAACGTCGTGAGGCTGGCCATCAACATGCCCAGGCCGGAACTGTTCATCCACTTCACACCGTCCATGTTCAGTACGACAGAAATCGTGTCATCCTGAATCGCTTGTGTGATCCGTTCTTGCAGCCTTTTCGATTCCTCCCCTCCCATCAGTTCTCCTTGCAAGATAATCAAGAGAACCTCCCCCTTCATTTCTTCATGCATATCCATATTTATGACTCCTTTTCGATTTCTTTGAATTTTAATGGTTCTTCTCTATTCATACCTCAACGCTTCAATGGGATCCATCTTGGCCGCTTTCGTAGCAGGATAAACGCCAAAAATCAAACCAACCAAGGAACAGAATACGAATCCCAGTACGATCGTCCAAAAGGGAATCGCGGATGGTACGGGTGAGACCATGGCCACGAATTGTCCGATGCCGATACCGACCAATATTCCGATAATACCTCCGACTTCGGATAGAAATATGGCCTCCACGAGAAATTGCATCAAAATGTCTCGGCGCTTTGCACCGATGGCCGCCCGTATGCCGATCTCCCGAGTACGTTCCGTAATCGAGACCAGCATGATATTCATGATCCCGATACCCGCCACCAGAAGTGCGAACGAAACAATCACAATAGCACCGATGCGAACCGCCCGCGTCATATTGTTAAACGAATCCAGGAGCGTATCCGTGGACCAGATCTCAAAGTCGTTGGGCTCCCTAGGCGGGACCTTTCGATAGGCGCGAAGCACACCGATGACCTCCTCCTGGGCTGCTTCGAAAAGCTCCGGTGTCTTCGACTGGAGGGTGATGTTGATCGACTGCTCTTTTCCGTAATACTTCTGGTAGACGGTAATGGGGATGACCACGCGATTATCTTTACTCTCACCAAACATCGAGCCCTGCTCTTCGATGGTACCAACGACGTTATACCGATGACCGTCGATGATCACATCCTCTCCGACGGGACTCTGGTACGGGAAAAGCTCTTCGAGAGTCTCCTGACCCAGAACGATCACATGGCGATTGTGCTCCACATCGATCTCCGTCAACGCTCTCCCCTCTTCGATGTAGTAGCTGTTGTTGGGGAAGAACGCCGGAACACCACCGGCCATGACCATCGTGGGACTGGTCTTCTTGTCTTTGTACTTGACTGTCACGCCGTATCGCCAAACCTCCGGCCCGACGAATTCCACGAATCTACAGTTTTTCTCTAAGGCCTCTGCTTCCCCCAGGGTGATATCCTTCCGGTTGCGGTACCGCTCACGATCACTCCCACCCATCTGGATAGCCGGATACTTTTGAACTTGGAATACGCTGGCTCCCAGCCGCTGCATTTGCCTTTCGATGTCTTTTTGGAACCCCCTGATGAGGGACTGCATTCCGATAATAGCCGATACGCCGATGATGATCCCCAACAACGTCAGGAAAGAACGCATCTTATGGTTCCGCACGACATCAAAGGCGAGGTTCATATTCTCTTGAATCTGCATGTTACGTCCTCAAAATACGATAGGATCTACTCATACCGAAGCGCTTCTACCGGGTCCAATCGGGCCGCTTTTGACGCCGGATATATCCCAAAAAACATCCCGATGGTAATCGTAAAGCCGATACCCAGAAACAGGACCCATGTAGAGATGTTCACCGGAATGGGCGAAACGGACCTGATAAGCATGGCAAGGGCCATGGAGATGCCGATACCGATGGTAACACCGATGCCGGAAATCAGCATCGACTCAACGAGAAACTGCCACATGATGATTCGTCTTTTGGCACCGATGGCTTTACGGATACCGATTTCCCGCGTACGCTCAGACACCGAGACGAGCATGATGTTCATGATCCCGATACCGCCGACCAGCAGAGCAATGGAGCCGATGCCAATGAGGACAATCCAGAGAACCCGTGTCATATTCCGATACATGTCCATAAGCTGGCTTTGCTGATTGATAGAAAAATCATTGGAGCGTCCTGCTTCGATACTTCGAATACGCCGCATGAGTCCTGTCAATTCGTCGATGAGTTCGTCCATTATTTCTGGGTCCGACGCCTTTGCCTGAATCTCGAACGAGCGACGGGAACCGAATACTTTCTGAAATACAGAATACGGGATGAGAGCCATGTTGTCCAGACTAAAACCAAACATCTGACCTCGTTCTTCCAGAATACCAACGATCAGAAACGCATGAGCGCCAATCTTGATTCGCCTGCCCAGAGGATCATCATCCTCGAATAATTTCTCTGCCACTTCAGATCCGATAAGACAGACGCTGCGTCTCAAATAGACTTCTTCGGATGTGAAAAATCGACCGTATTCGGGAACGACGTTGGCCGTCGTGATGTAATCTTCGGATGTGCCAGTAACGATGACCCTCTCCAGAGACTTACTCCTGTACTTCAATGTACTCCGCGATGTCAATTCGGGAGCAACGGCTTTCGCCAGTCTTACTTTATCTTTTATCGCTTCGTACTGATCGGCCGTAATCCTGCGTCTTTTCTGATACTTGAGAAAATCCTCATAAGAATTGATGATCCAGGGCATGCGACTGATATAAACGGTATCGGCTCCCAAACCGGAAATCTCACCGCTCACGTAGCTGTTCAATCCCTGGATGACAGATATGATTACCGTGACGACGATGATTCCGATGAGGATACCCAGCGTCGTCAGGATCGTTCGCAGGCGATTCGCCCGCAGGGCCTGATACGCGATTCGAAGCCCTTCGCCGATTTCTGACCATGTAAACATCATGATAACATCTCTATATTTCTTTTATACATCCTATGACTCATAGGAGGAGTGGCCGTGGCATGGAGGCGATTCACTCATTTTGTTCGTTTCATTGGCATCCGCCGCTTACCTCGCTCTCTCATTCATACCTCAGCGCCTCGATGGGACTCAAACGAGCCGCTTTACTCGCCGGATATATCCCGAAAAATATACCCACGGCCGAAGAAAAACCGATACCCAGAAAAACAGACCAGAGAGAAACCGCAGCCGGCAGGGGAGAAATCGAAGCCACGACTTTCCCCAAACCGAACCCGGCAGCTATACCGATAAGACCGCCCACGGCACTGATGGCCACCGATTCGATGAGGAATTGCCACAGCACGTCCCGCTTTCTTGCGCCGATGGCCTTTCGGATGCCGATCTCCCGCGTCCGTTCCGTTACCGAGACCAGCATGATGTTCATGATGCCGATTCCGCCGACAAGCAGCGAGATAGCGCCCACACCCACGGCAGCTGCGTACAAGGCTCCCGTTAGCCTGTTGTACATATCGACAATCATATCCATTTGATTGATGGCAAAGTCATCTTCCTTGTCCGGCGGCACCCTCCTGACGCGGCGTAGAATCCCTCGAGCCTCGTCTCTGGCTTGTTCCAGAAGCTTTGTATCTTTCACCTTAATCTGGATCGTAATGCTCCGCTGTCTCCCGAAATGCTTGAAGAAGACACCGATGGGGATTCGGGCTTCCTGATCCAGCGTATGGCCGAATACGCTGCCCTGTTTTTCGAGAACACCGATGACTTTAAAGGAATACCCACCAATCTTCACCAGCTCCCCGATGGGATCCCTTCCCTCGAAGAGTTTATCGGCCACGTCCCAGCCGATCACACAAACGTTGCGCCGGTTCTCAACATCCAAAGCCGAAAGATCCCGACCGAACTCGGGATACGTGCTTAACGTCTTCGCATCGTCTGTACCCGTGATGGTGACCGATTCCAGGGAAGCATTGCCGTATTTCACGGTACGAGATGAACGTACATAGGGCGATACAGCCTCGGCCAATGTGGCATAGCTTTTGAGGGCCTCCACTTCCTTCATCGTCAAATCTTTACGGTTTCGGTACTTTTCCCAACCCTCACGATCGAACCAGTTGAATTTCTGCACGTAAAGCACATCCGAGCCCAGGGAACTGATCTGTTCTCCGAATGCCTTATCGAGTCCCTGAGTCAACGAGACAATACCGATAATCGTGGCAACGCCAACAACGATTCCCAGTACGGTGAGAAACGCACGAAGCTTATTCGCTCGCAAAGCACCCAGCGCAATCTTAATTCCTTCCCAAAGCTCTATTAAAAATTTCATACCATCATCGCTATGTTCACAAAAATCATTCTATACTGCCGCGAACCTGATACCGCTTCATCCAAGGCCCCATGATGAAATATAAAACAAAATCCGAAATCCTAGTAAAACACAGTCCCTCTAGGCCATCGGATTTCAAGTAAGAACGGCTGGCGAGAGTTTGTGCATGATAAAAAGATGGAATCCATTCCCAACGGGTTGCTCATGACGCCTCATCCCGCTCGACGATACCGTCCCGAAGCCGGACGATGCGATCGGAATGCTCGGCAATGTACTCCTCATGGGTGACGAGAATGATGGTGTTGCCGGCGTCATGGATCGTTTCAAAAATCTCCATAATCTCATCACCAGTTCTCGTATCCAGATTTCCTGTGGGTTCGTCGGCCAGGATGATAGAGGGATCGTTCACCAGGGCACGGGCGATAGCGACACGCTGCCTTTGTCCCCCCGACAGTTCATTGGGACGGTGGTGCGTGCGATCCTTAAGACCCACCTTCTCCAGCGCAAGCTCGGCCATTTCTCTTCGTTTACCCGAGGGTGTACCGTTGTATATCAGGGGAAGTTCGACATTATGAAGGGCTGTAGCACGGGGTAGAAGATTAAAGGTCTGGAAGACAAACCCGATTTCCCGATTCCGGATTTCCGCCAATTCGTCATCGTTCATCGTACTAACATTGGTTTCGTTCAGGTTGTAAACACCCGCAGACGCCGTATCCAAACAACCCAATATATTCATTAGCGTGGATTTCCCAGAACCGGATGGCCCCATGATAGCCAGATACTCACCCTTGTCAATCTCTAAATTAATGCCTCGGAGAGCATGGACCGCTTCCAATCCCACCTGGTAATCCTTCGTGATATCTTCCAAAGCAATTAGCATACATCCCACTCCTTTAAGGTAACAGATACAAATTATTATTCTTCCTCATCTTCACGTCTAAACTTCTTTATGGAATTATCGACTTTAACCTCATCCCCATCTTTGAGCTGTTTTGAGAGCACACGATAGCTCCCGCTCACGACTTCGTCATCCTCTTCCAGTCCTTTAATGATTTGCCATTCGGTTTCGCTAGAGATGCCTGTCTCGACCTCCACCTGATGAGCGACTCCATCTTTCACGGTAAAAACGACACGGACCGGCTCTTCTTCCTTATCAGGCTCCGTTTCCTCCTTATTATCCGATCCATCGTCCGATTCTGTGTCTGCCGTTTCTGCTTCGGGCTTCAGAGGCTTTCGTACGGTAACGCATTGAATCGGGATCTTCAGAACATCATCCCGGGTCTCCGTCAAAATATCCACTGTGGCCGACATACCGGGACGCAAACCTTTCGGCCTTTCCACCATCGACACTTTCACCAGGAAGTTAGTCACCTCCTCCTGGGTACCCTGACCCTTGGTCAGCCCTGTATTCGCAATCTCTTTGACCACTCCCTTGAACGTAGAATCGGGAAAAGCGTCGACTGTGATGTTGGCCGTATCGGCGAAGGAGACGGAAACAACGTCGTTCTCGTCGATCTCGGTCTCGGCCAGCATCTTGGTCAGGTCGGCGACGATCATGATGACATCCTGCGTGAATTGAGATCCCAGAGCCATCTCTCCGACCTTTTTATTGAGCTGGCTGACCACACCCTCCATGGGCGAGTAGATCGTCGTCTTGTTTAAATTATCCTTTGCCTGGTTCAAGATGGCCCGGTTTTGATCCACTTGTGCTTGCGATTGCTCGTATTCCGATTTCTTGATTTCCAGTTCTGAATCCGAGATAAGATTATCGGCAAACAACTTCTTCGAACGCTCATACTCATTCTTCGCTTTTTCGTATCCGGCCATGGCATACGCCAGGTTCGATTCGGCCTGTTCAACGGTGGCCCGGTAATATTCCGGATCGAGTTGAACCAAGAACTGTCCCTTCTGAACGTAATCGCCTTCTTCTACACCCAGCCGCATGATCTGACCGGCGACTTTAGCCGAGATTTTCACCTGGACTTCCGGCTGTATCTTTGCCGATCCGGATACCGACGACGTGATGCTGCCCTTTTTCACCTTATCGGTCTGAATCGTGATTTCACCACCACCCTTCCTGAGATTTCCGATGACAATGACCAGCAGAACAACGAAGACACCCAGAAAAATAAAGAGCTTCTTTTTACCTATTTTTTTCATGACGATATCACTCCCTCGTTTATCGACAATTATTTTTCCAATATCCCCATGGCCCTTTGCAGACGTGCAATAGCCCTCTTGTAGCTGTACAAGGCGCTGATGTGATCGCTCTGGGCCGATGTATACGAGACCTGGGCCACGATCAGATCCAGCATGGTTCCCGCACCCAAGTTGTATTTTTCGCGGTTCAGACGCAAACCTTCTTCAGCTGCATCGATGGCGTTCTGAGCCACGGCAATGGATTTCTTGGATTGCTGAACTTCAAAGTACGCCTGCTTCGTTTCCAGGGCAATATCCCGCTTGGCCTGGGCCAGGGCTTCCTGGCTGGATTTATAGTCTATCTGCGCCCTGCTCAGATTGGCAATTCGAGCAAATCCCTGGAAAATAGGTATCCGAAGATATATACTCGCGGACCATCGATAATCTGTATCGAACATATTTTCGATCTGATCAAACTTCATATGGCTCCAATTATAACTGTAAGACGCACCAAAAGTGGGCAGATACTGACTGATGGCCAATCCGATACCGGCTTTGGATGCCTTCACATCGTAGGTTCTGCTCAGCAACGTGGGATGGTAGGTAAACGCGTTGGCTCGTGCATCTTCATACCCCACCTCGATTTCAGGAACCTCTAGATCGTCGACGACTCTGATTTCCTTGTCAACATCCATCCCTAGCACCTGGTTCAGAGAAGCTCTGGCGATAGTGAGATTATTCTGAGCCTGTATCAGGGATAGGCGGTCTGTCTCCTCCTGGACCTTGGCCTGAAGCACATCGGACTTGGGTGCTTTTCCGACCTCAAAGAGAACTTGCGCCCTCTTGAACGATTCCTCCGATTGTTTTAACGTCTCTTCGGCCACTTCGAGAAGTTTCTCCGCTGCCAGCAGGTTGTAATACCGCTCCTTCACGATGTAGATGGTATTCTGCTTCGTGTCCTCGAACGTATACTTGGCGCTTTTCTTCAGCGCAAGGCTCTGGGCAAAATTCGAGATACTGTAACCGCCGTCGATGATTGTTTGAGACACATTGAAGCCCGCATACGAACCCCACGATTTGATCTCGAAAGGCTGCAGGGGCACCGGAATTCCTGTACCGGGATCGATTCTCATCATGGATGAGGGACCCACGACGGAATGGTAATACCCCATGTTGGCCGATACCTCGGGCAGGAATGCGGCGAATGCGATGATCACGTCTTTCCCCGCGATTCTGTACGTGAATTCCTGACGCACGATATCCGGGTTCTGCTCCAGAGCAATTTGCACACACTCATCGATAGTGAGCGTCTTCTCTTGTCCGTACACTCCCAAAGAAATTCCGAAAACCAGTAAAGTAACCAAGAGAACGAATCGTTTCTTCATCGTATTATCTCTCCTCTAATTCAGATTAACCACGAAATATCCCGCTTAATAAACCTCCTAAGACGATGACCAATACAATATAAATAGCCCATAAAGAAAATACCATGATCGCCGATTTTTTCGTCGTAAACCGGTAAATAACAGCAAAACCGAATGCCCAGAGAATCAGAGACCATATCGTAAAGAAGTCAAAGCGATCTAAAAAACGGTAAATCATGGAGGGTGATTCACCCATTTCAGGGAGGGGAAGGAGAAAGGCTAAGCTTAAAACGACTCCTCGAGTCGATCCTTTCGCCAAAATAAGAAGCGTCTTTAAAATGCCACCAAGCACACCGATCAGACTGGTCCAAGCAATCAGGGAGAATACCTTTTTAAATTTTGCTTCTCCCCCCATGATCGTATTTCCTGTAAATAAGAAGATACCTCCAAAAATAGCCCAAACGACGAGGACGGCCACGGGTATGATGGCAACACCCAAATACCTCATAGGACCCGCCATCTGCGTTCTCGCTATTTCGATACGCTCGTCCGGCAGCTCTTGGGCTCTCATCGTGTCTAATCGATCTTGGATACCAATATCCAGAACCAACAGTTGTAAAACCATCGAGGCAATGACAACGATCAAAAAAGGAACCAGCCAGGTTGGTTTTCGATCGATGCTCTCAAAGGTCTCGCGCGGCGAAATAAAAACTCCGATAGCACGACCCCAAGGCCCCATCTCTTTTGCAGATGTTTGTTCTGCACTCATGGCACCCTCCTTCCTGTTCAATCGGATGTACTAACAATTTGTTATAACGCAAAATACGGAGTTTTGTTTCAGTATTTAATATTATTATTTAACAATTAATGGGGAATCGATGATCATCTCTTCCCAGGGGGAAAAGCGTTCTTTAACACATCGTCTTTTATAGTCATTAGATACGTATAAGCGGCATCGTGCTCGTTGGGAATCTGCCCATCCAGTATGGCATCCTCGATCATTTTTTTCAACCTTCCGACCATCGGTCCGGGTTTGATCCCGCAGAGTTCCATGATTTCGTCGCCCCGTACGGGTGACTGAAAAGCCCGCAGACGATCTTTTTCTTTCACCTCCTCCATCCGTCTTGCGACGAAATCAAAATTAGCCAGGTGCTGCTTCACCCTCCGCGGATTTCCCGAAGTAATGTCTGCGCGGCAGAGCGTCATCAAATCATCCAGGTCATCCCCGGCCTGCACAATGAGCCGCCGGATAGCGGAATCGGTCACTTCCTGTCCGATGAGATGAATCGGCCGCATGTGGAGCCGAGTGAGTTTCTGGCTGTACTGATAAAACTGTCGGGGAAGCCTGAGACGATGGCATATCCCTCTCATCATCCGCATTCCTACCAATTCGTGTCCATGAAACGTCCATCCTGTTCCTTCGATAAAACGTTTCACCCTGGGTTTCCCGATGTCATGAACCAGGGCTGTAAACCGCAGTAGGTGGCTCTCGCTGGATTCAGCCAGATTATCCAGGACTTTCATCGTGTGTTCGAAAATATCCTTGTGATGGAACTCGTCCTTCTGCTCGACCCCTGCCAGGGCCGCCAGCTCAGGAAATAGAATATCCAGGACACCTGTTCGTTGAAGGATTCCCAGGCCGATGGACGGTTTGGGATGAGACAGGATCTTCAGGAACTCATCGGTAATGCGTTCCTGAGAGACGATACTCAACCGCGCCTTTTCTTTCTCCATGGCGTCCATCGTTGCCGGCGCGATCTTAAATCCCAGTTGGCTGGCAAATCGGGCTGCCCGCATGATGCGCAGGGGGTCTTCGGAGAACGTCCGTTCCGGCTCCTGAGGTGTCCGAATGATTTTTTTCTTGATATCCCGGCGGCCATTGTATGGATCGATGATCTCTCCAAAACCATCGCCTTGAACACGAAAAGCCAGGGTGTTGATGGTAAAATCCCGACGAGCCAGATCGGCTGCCAAATCACTCTTCTCGACGATGGGTTTTCTCGAATCAGACCGGTAGGATTCACTGCGCGCCGACACGAATTCGAATTTGTAATCCCCCAAAAGAAACGATGCCGTTCCAAATTTGGGAAACACCGCCATTCCCCTTCCGCTAAGCTGACGTTTTACCTTCTTGGCAAAGGCCGGTCCGTCTCCCACCACAACAAAGTCGATCTCTTGGCTCTCTTTACCCAGAATTTTATCGCGAACGAATCCGCCTACGGCAAACACAGCCACGTTTTCCTCGTCCCCAATCTTTCCGATTTTTCTCATCAGATCATCGATGGATAGATGTCGTTTTTTAATTGCCATGTATTGAACACCTATAGAACGAAAAAACTTCAAAAAGGTTACGATTTTTTTAAATTGCTCGATTCCGTCGTGCGCAGATTATTCCATGGCGTGTAACGACGTTCTCACCCATATTCGAGGCCGTTGGATAAACGAGATAGGACAGGCGAAAACCACCATTTTATCTCTGATGTCCATTCATACTTCTTTATCCCTAACCACTCGGATATACCATTCCGCCGTCCGCCGAATGGCCTTATCGATGGGAACCCGGGGTTTGTAACCCAGCTCCCGGCGTGCTTTATCTATGCCAAACTGAAAATCCTTCCACAGATGGGCGATCAGATAACGTGTGATGGGAGGTCTCGTTTGGATGCGTAAGCGACTGTATACAAATTCCAGGACGGCTGCCGCTGCATACGCCAGTTGCGAATTCACGGAGAAGCTCGGCTTGGGAACTCCCAAAGCCGATGTGAGTCTGTCGAAGTACTCCCGCCAGGTCAGCTTGATGCCGTCGGTTATGACGTACGTCTCTCCGATGGCATGAGGCACGGTTCCTGCCAGGATCAGCCCGTCGGCCAGATTCTCCACGTACGTGAAGGCACCCATCGTTTTACCGCCGTCGATCAGAGCCATGCGTCCCTTTTCCAGCATCCCGGCCATCTTGAGCAGACTCACACGGTCGCCGGGCCCGTAGACATCACCCGGCCGGACGATGGTTACACCGAATTTTCGCCGATGGTGATAATCCATGACCAGGGCCTCGGCTTCTCGTTTGGACTGACAGTACGGGAACGGAGTGGGCAGTTGCGGCGCGTTCTCGTCCATATCCTGTGCCCCAATAAAGCTATGGACGGCCACCGAACTGACCAGCACAAATCGCTCGACGTCGTTTTGAACAGACGCATCGATCAACCTCCGTGTACCGAACACGTTCACTCTCCGGAAAAAATCCAGTGTCCCCCAATCGGTCACCGCAGCCGCCGTATGATACACCGTATCAATCCCTTTAGTTGCCTCCAGCAGGGACGAGGAATCATCCAACGTACCGACGAAACGCTCGATGGGCACACCTTCCAGAAGGGACAGGTCGCTGGTGATTCGAACCATCCCCCGGACCCTATCCCCCCGCCCCAAAAGCTTACGGCAGAGCGTAGCCCCCACAAAACCATTGGCACCGGTCACAAGACATCGCATCCATCAGTCTCCGGCAAGAGAAATGGTTTGCACCAACAGGTTGAGCGATCCAAAACAACCGTACCCGTTCTCCACGGTACTGTAATCGGACCGGTATGTGTTAAACTTGAAATTCACATTGTACGTCATGTATTCAGACAGTTTGAGATCGTACACATAGATGATGACCAGGGCTTCCCGTTCTTGCGAATCCTCTATCTCGAATACGACATCGACATCGCCCGATTCCGGTCTGCGAACACGCTGGACAATCGACTGCTCATCCAGAATGAAGTATATCTCATACAGAGCCGCCAGCGAATCCCTTAAGATAGAAAAAGAGACGTGTCCCTGCGTATATTCGATGGTGCCCTCTATGAGTGCAGGCACTGCCGGAGTCGTCGTTTCTGAGACAAGCTCAGGATACCCCTCCCTTCGACAAACGATACCATACGTCGTGCTCGCTAACGGGAAAAAATCCGAATGCCGATATTCAGCCCTGGGGAACGCCGCATTCATATCCGTATATTCGAGAGTGACCGAATCGACGGGTGCGCCCCCTTCAAACCGTGTGATCACGACGTTCGCATCTCGAATATCTAATGTATCCGGATGAAATGTCACCGGGAAGGTTCGTTCCAGGTGGACGAATGACTGAGGCAAAGGACCGAGGGTATCCGGCCTCAGCACGCCAAATACATTGAGCATCGGCCGATGGCGCCACTCGTCAATATAATCCGGCTGTGGGCCGTAACTAGTTATCCAATTATCACAGCCTAAGATCAACATTAGCGTCGATAAAAAAGAAACGATCTTATGGACCATTGTTTTATTCATCTTCTCATGCATTTTTCAATTATAATTTAATCGTATATCCTATGCTGATCCAGGGTATATAATTCCAGCCGAAACCGTACAATTTTTCCTCGAATACCGGGAAGTAGTACATGACATCACGGCGGTAAAAGAGAAGATTGGCAATCGAAAAAACAAGATACGATTCGTCCGCTCCCAGAAACTCAGCCAATTCGGCACCGAATCCCCTGCGCAACCGTTTCTTCAATCCAAGGTCCAAGCGGATCGACCAGGGAAGCCGTGCGTTATTCTTCCTCTCGTTGTAGAACGTTGTCGAGTTGGCATACTCATTCGCGGTTGGATCATAATAAAAATAGGACTTGGCCGTGGCCTCGATGGTCTTGGGCACACCCGTCATGATTCGGAGCGTACCGCTGTAAGAAAGCGCTGGATGGATTTGATGACTGACCATGGCTTTGAACGTAAACAGTCGGTCATAATCGTATAAAAATTCCGCTCCATCCATAATATGCGGGTACCGACGAGTAGCACGGCTGATACCGCAGCTCATCCATCCCGAAAACCGCTGCCATGTCCCCATCCAGAGGATTTCCAATCCATAGGCTTTCCCCGTTCCCTGTATAAGTTTATCTGAAAACCGATACGCATCCATCTCACTGATATTGTAATCGTACGTATAAGCGACCGATATATCCTTATAATATAAATCGAACGCGACCTTTGTATGGTCTGTCACATGTCTCTCTAAGCCAAGAATATGATGAATCGACGTGCTCGGCTCTCTTCTTTTGATGGGATAGTAATAGTCTAATAACTGGCTCAGCTCGAATTCCGCGGAGTTGATGCTCACGATGTACTGGTAATACCGGCCCCAGGCCGCTTTGAGTTTCAAATAGTAGGGAAGATGAAGGACACCCTGAACACGGGGTTCATGATACCATCGTCGGGCATCCCGGAACTTGGATAGCCGCAAACCAAGGCGGAAGAGGAGTGGCCCCCATGTTAGTTTATTTTCAATAAAGCCCGCCAGGAGTGTGGGTTTTCTCGACGTTTGGCCCTCCCCCAATTCATTAACGCGAATATCATTGCTGAACAAATAACGGCTGTATTCTCCTCCGACAGTGAGTGACACAATCCTGCTTGGCACCAGATTCAACGTCAGCTTGCCCGTCAAATCCTGTATACGATTTTTAATATCCGTATGATGATACAGTTTTTGAGTGTCCCCTTCATCCTCATCGGTGTATTCGAAATCCAGCAGTGAGAAGTTCTTCGATGAAAAGAATGAGCCTGAAATCTGAGTCCTTAAATAAATCCACGGATTGATGACGGTTTTTAGGATGGCCGTGGCCGCCTGATTTTCCCACCGGTTTCGATATATTAGATCATAATCGTCGAAGATATCGATGTCAAACGTCGGGTCGATGTAGGAATAGAACATCCCGAAATCCATATCCATCAGATCCCTGGAATAAAAATACCGGAGACTCAACCGATTCTTCGAATTCAACTTCCAGTTGAACGCCACATTCATATCATAAAACAGATTTGGCGAATCGAACATGAACCGGGATACCAAATCATAATAGGCACGACCGGATACCATCATGGTAGCAGTCCGGCCAACGGGAAAATCGAAGACCATCTTGGAATGAGAGAGTCCCGGTTCAATTTCGCCGTGCAATTCCTGATTGTTTCCTTCCCTAGTCGTGATATATAAAACGGATGAGTTACGGCCACCATATTCGGCACCGAATCCACCCACCAGCATTTCGATGTCTTTGATGGCGTACAGATTGAACAAACCCGACGAAGCCACACAGTGATATGGGTTGTAAATCGTTACTCCGTCCAGTAAAATCAGGTTCTCGCCGGGATCGCCTCCCCTCACAGAAATCAGCGGTGAAATCGGGTCGATGCCTTGAATACCCGGCAAATACCGTAAGGCCCTGAATACATCACTACGTGACGCGGGTATCCGACGTATGGCCTCGGGCGTGATCTCACGATGGCCGCTTTCCACGTCCGTGTCGGCGACCTCGAACCGGGTAGCTGTTACGACGACGCCTTCCAACTCGATGGTCTGTGGTTCCAATGCAATGTCGTCCAAGATCAGACTTCGATCGATTATCATCAGATCAAATTCACGTCTAGAATAACCGATATGGGTGATGACCAGGGTGATCTGCCCCGGAACCAGTCCGGTGATTCGGAAGAAACCGTTTCCATCGGATGCCGCTCCCCTGAGCTCTCCCTTTACCTGCACATTCACGCCGATGAGGGTTTCGCCCGTTTTTTTATCGATAATATACCCCGAAACCGTATAGGTCTGGGCAAAGCTACGCATCGATACGATCAGAAGAACGACGAAGATGATACGTTTCATGCACATCACAATTTTAATCCTGCATGGAACATTAGTCCCAATTGAAATCGAACAGACTTGGAATAAATATAATAGACATTCTCCAGAATACCAATGCCGAATAAAACGCCTCGTTTATCCAATGAATCGAAAACCAGGCTTTGGCTTAACGAATAATCCAAGAGAGCCACATCGTAAAGCGTGTGCTCCACCGTATCTGTATCCTTCCACCGATTCAACCCGAACATGAATTGAGATTTTCCACGCAGCATGAGATTCCTATTCAGGCGATAAAATAAATGATCGATGGAAAGTCCGAATTCGATGGCCTCAAAATCATCGCCATTCCGATACCGAAGATGATATCCTCCGCTCCGGAAAAAACGCCTTTGGGCTTCCCGATGGGATACGTAAAATGCACCATCCACCAGCAAATGATCTGTTCCATAGATGACATCGGCCGCGGTGTACAGATGAAGTCGGTGGGGATCGGGCTTGTTGTGACGAAAATTGAAAAGCTTAGCTGGACGACTGGCTTTCATGGCTTGAGAGAGTTGAAGTAGGTCATTTCCGAATTCACTGCACCATTTACGGATCACCGATTCGTATCCCTTTTTCAACTTATCCCGGAATAAAGGCTTCCGGTGACTCGTTTCATACAAAAGATGGCCCACATACACAATAGAATCCAGGTCAACGACTCTATGAATCCCCACTGATGCAGACAACCGATAATGGGGATACACCCAGCCTGCGGATTTTTTATCGAGTACAAAGTCGTCGATAAACAACCGAATGTGGGGATCCTTATCGTCATCCGAACGGATTCCCATCGTCCGAGTAATTTCTTCGGCAAGTGGATTTTTCGTGCGTATCACAAGATCCACGGGAATGACTAGGAATTTATCTACTTCATACAATCCGACAACGTCGGGCGCTTCCTGGCGCTGGTCGATCACAGAATCTATTACAACCCGTCCATTATCGATAAAGACAGTATTGGGAAACGCTACAACCATCGTATCCTGAACGAGTTCCTGAGCTTCGGATGGATGCCCAAGGCTCACGATGAGAATAGATATCGAGAGAATGCTGAGATTATGGAACACATATCGCAAATGGGAAAACACAGAATATATCAATAGGAGCAACCCCGTGTGACTGTATTTGAAAAATTTTTAGTATGACAAAGAGTCGTTTGGACCGTTCAAAAATCCAACCTTGAATAGAAAAAATATGAACATTCTTGAATTCAAATATTAATTCACTCTTATCTTTTAGATTTTCATTTTGTGGTCATATCTAATTTATAATAAGAATTAAACATAGTGTCTCCGTGACTTAGTGGCTTATGAATTATTCAAGTTAACCGTATGGTGACAAATACATCCGTTCCGATACCGATGACAGCATGCAGAATCAACGGATACAGGATCGAGCGTGTCCGGATGGCCAGGTAGCCGAATAT
>Ga0180437_10001467_pt1 | contig 40379 bp, 31 predicted proteins | sample SS_ome_4_FD_132410 | JGI IMG/M metagenome (GOLD analysis project Ga0180437, IMG submission 132410) | Hypersaline lake sediment archaeal communities from the Salton Sea, California, USA - SS_3_D_1 metaG | ecosystem: Environmental > Aquatic > Non-marine Saline and Alkaline > Hypersaline >...
CGAACTCGAGCGTCTTGCGCGCGAGTTCGAGGCGTTCGGCGGTGTAGCGCATGTAGAACAGCCCGCGGACGGCCTCGAGGTCGTCCGCCGACCGGGCCGACTTGGCGCGCCGATCGGCGGCCTTGCGATACGGCTCGGCGCAGGAGCGGGCGTAGCGGGCGGCCAGCTCGGCGAAATCGCCGGCAGGCCACGGTTCCTGCCAGATCCTCGCGTCCCGCTCGACCCGCTGCTCGTCGGCGGACTGCTGGTCGCAGAAGCCGTCGCGGACGAGCCGCTCGAGCGCCTGGCGGTCCACGACGGCCTGGTCGGCGGCGGCCAGCAGAGAGCGGCAGTCGACGGTGATCCTGGCGGCCTCCTCTCGCTTCCGCCGGTCCTCGCGGAAGCCGACGTGGGCCTCGAACCACTCGTACCGTCCGCCCAACTCGAAGACGCCCTCGGCGGCGCCGTCGCGGTCGTAGGCGAGGCTGACGGCCCGCTCGCACTCCCGGCCGCCCACGATGTCCTTTCGCCGCTCGTTGCCGACGTGGCGGCGGCGCCCGTGGCGGTCGATCAGGCGGGCTTCGCGATCGAAGAGGAAGACGGCCTCGCCGTCGGCGGCAAGGACGCGGGCGTCGGCAAGATGCACGTGCCCGCCGCGGCGCTTGTTCTGCTCGTTGGCCTCCTCGGCCCGCAGGATGAGCTTCTTCAGGCCGGTAACGCGGACGCGAACCCGCCTTGCCTTGTCGGCGCTGCGGACGACGATGCTCGCCGGCTTGAATCGGCTCAGCACGGGGTCGGCGCGGAACTGCCGTTCGGCCTGTCCGGCGGCGTCGGCCTCGGCGCGGACCAGCGCCTCGCGGGAGGCGCGTAGTGTCTCCTGCCAGTTGGCCTTCCTGACGTGCCAGGCCGGCGTGTCGGCCTTCTTCTCGACCGCGACGGCGGGGGCGGCCCAGCACACCGCCATCGCGCCCGCCAGCGCCCCGCCGATCAGGATGCGCGTCGTTCGGCGTCGATTGACTGTCACTGTCTCACCTCTAACTGCCGTGGGCCGCGTATGCTGGTTCCCTCGCATCGGCGATGGCTCATAACAGCCTTTAACGGGGATGGATCGCGTGGGTTCCTGGGTAGTTGGGGCACGAGGGCTCAATCCGCCTACCCTCTGTCTCTCTGCACTGCTCACATCACGTTTCTTTGTTTCTGAGGACCTGTTCGGCGGGTCCTGCCGCCCCTGCGGGGCTCCGGAAGCGCTCGCGGGGACCGCCGCCAAACGGGCCGATTGGGCTCGGCCTCCGCCTTCGTGGTTTCCCCCCAGTCTACGCCTGCCCACGCGAAGCTCTTGCTGCTATCGTCCTCGGCTGTTTCTTCCATTCAGCATTCGGCATTCGTCATACAACATTCGCCGTTACAGGACGGGTTTCCACCCGAACTTCGCCGCCATGCCGGGGATGTCGTAGTCCTCCGGCTGGAACGGGGCGGGCAGCTTCTCGAGCGTCTCTTTGTCCACGGCGAAGACGGGCGAGATGATGAACCGCGGCACCTGCTTGCCCTCGAGGTGCTTGTGGGCGTAGACGACGGACATGTAGCTCATGAAGTAGATGCTCTGGGCCATCGTCATCTTGAACGGCCCGCCGGTCTTGATGATCGAGAAGGCGTGCTTCCCCCCGTCGATGCCGGTGGTGATGATCTCCCCGGCCCGCCCGGCGGCCTCGATAGCCTGGGCACCCTCCTGGGCGGCCCCGTCCCACGCGCACCAGATCGCGTCCAGCTTGCCCTTGCCGTGCGCGGCGAGCATGTTGTCGATCGCCTGCCGCGGCGTGATCGTGCCCTCCGAGTCGTGCGAGTACTGAGCGACGATCTTGATCTCGGGGTACTTCTCGAGGGCGAACCGCGCGCCCTGCCCCCGCAGGTCCCACGACTCGTTGTTCGGCAGGTCGACCACGCCGATGTTGCCCTTGCCCCCCAGCCTCTCGGCGAGGTAGTCCAGCGTCCAGACGCCCATGCCGAAGTCGTTGGAGCAGATCGACGTGGTCGCCGGCACGCCGGCGATGATCGCGTCGGCCACGAACAGCGGAATCCCCGCGTCGACGACCCGCTGGCAGGCCTTGGTGATCCCCGCCGGGTCCGACGGCGTGACGAAGATCGCGCGGGGCTTCATCTTGATGAAGGCGTCGATCTGCTCGGACTGGAGCTTGGCGTTGTAGTTGGCGTTGGCGAAGACGGGCTCGCCGCCGAGCTGCTTGAACGCGTCGACGAAGCCCCGCTTCTGCCGCTGGCCCGACTCGTTCTCCAGCCAGCCCAGCGAGACGCAGAACTTGCCCGACCCGCCCTTCTCGCCGCCGCCTCCGGTCGACGGGGCGCCCTTCTCGCCGCAGGAGCAGAGCCCCACCGTCAACGCCGTCGCGATCAGGCCCGCCGCACAGCTTCGGATTCGTCCACGCATGTCGGCTTCTCCTTCATGGTCGGGGGGCGGGCGGCACGGATGGCCCGGCGCCCCGGTGCTCGCGATCTCCGCCGGCCCGTCGACAGACGGCGCGGGCCGGCAACGCTGCCGCCTATGGTACCGGCCTGCGCGATCCCTGCAAGATGCGATCTGGGTCCGGTGCCGTGGGCTGCGAGCGAAGCGAGCAACCACGCTCGACGCACGAATGGCGTGGTTGCCGCTGCGCGGCAAGGCACGGCACCCAACGGTCGGGCGAGGCGAGTGTGCTCGGAAGCGCCCGGCGCGCCCGCCTCCGAACTCTGCAAAGAGCGACGGAAGCTGTCTTCGTGTCTGTGAAGAGGGCAAATCGAGCCGCTGGACGGATTGACGGATCGGGCGGGTCGTGGTAGAATCGGTGCGTTGATCGGGTCGGGCCCGAGCGGGCCCGTCGCGATCTGGAGGATGGAGGGTCGGCCTCCCGCAGCAGGCCGACGTGGCTTTGGAGGACTCTCCGGTGAGCGCTGCCCTGGACGCAGTGCGAACGCATCACCCGGCGCCGACGCGCGGCGGCGATTGCGCGCCCGCAACGTCCGGGCGCAGCCCCAGGCGGGTGACCGTCACGCGCCGCCGGCCCGACCGCCAGGCCGGCCTCCGGGAGCGGGCCATCGGGACCTACGTATCACACGCCAGGCCGTCCGTTCTCCGTGAGCTCAGCGGGCGGGTGCTGAATCACGTCGTGTAGGCAGACCCACCGCTGCCCCGCCGCCCTGTCGCCACCAAGATCTCCCCCCCCGCCGTGCCGCCATGCAGCCGCTTGGCGGATGGAAGGCCGCGGCCGCCCCGGTGGGGGGGCGTGAGATTCTCTTCAGCACCCAGCGTTCAGCATTCCGCGCGCCGCCGCCGTCGCAGCAGAGGCAGGGCGAGGGCGGCAAGCAGCGTCAGCGTCGCCGGTTCGGGCAGGGGCGATCCGCCGGGCGGGATCGGGCCCGTCGAGATCGATTCGAACGCGTCGCGAAGGAGCACGTAGTCGTCGTAGTCCACGTCTCCGTCGCCGTCGGTGTCGCAATCGGACCAGCCGGCACCGGCGGCCGTGCCGTAGTGCCGCTTCAGCGCCAGGTAGTCCAGGTGGTCGAGGTCGCCGCCGAGGTCCGAGTCGCCGTACAGCAGTTCCTTTCCCTCGCCGCCGTTGCGGTAGTACAGAGGGATGCCGTGGGTCTCGATCCACCCGCCCGGCTCGATGACGAGCCAGTCCACGTAAACAGCTTCCGCGTCGGCATCGCCGTCGAGATGGTTGTCGGACAGGTCGGCCAGGGCGACCGTCGAGCCGGGCTCGATGATCGTCCGGCCGAAGGCGAAGTTGTCCGCCCACCCGCCCGGGTCCGTGCCGACGTCCTCGCCGGCCGCCTCCAACTGCTGCGTGCCGAATCCGTGGAACTGCACCGTGCCGACCGACAGGTCGAAGCCCTGCTTCTGCGTGGACCGGTTTGCGAACTCGCCCATGAGCTGGAGTGTGCTGTTGGCATCGAGGGTGATCACGCCGCCGGGCATGACGAGCAGCGGCCCGACGACGACGGCCCGGGCCGGGTCGATGTCCACCGTGCCGTTGTCGGTCAGCCCGCCCTCGAAGAACGCCTGCCCGTTGGTGACCTTGATCGTGCCGTCGTTGGTCGTGTGGCCGGTGACGAGCAGGTCGCCGTTGCGGATGCCCACGTGCCCGCCGGGCTGGTTGTGCAGCGCCCCGAAGATCTGCGCCGGTCCGAAGAAGTCCGTCGTGCCGTGATTGGTCAGGTCGCCGTCGATCGTCCCCGTGCCGGTGATCGCGCCGCCCGGCGCGTTGGTGATCTGCGGGGCCGCCACCCCGCCGCCCAGCAGCGAGATCGTCCGCCCCACGTCGTTGGTGATCGGCTGGTTGAAGCTCACCCCGCCGCCGGTGCGGGCCTCGATGTTGCCCACGTGCACCAGCGAGATCGCGTGGACGAACAGATTCGAGAACGGCCCGTTGGCCAGCGTGCCCGTCGCGCCGTTGACCACCTCGCCGCTGAGCGTGATGTCCCCGCCGTAGCTGGCCAGCAGCCCGGCGTTGTTGATCGGCCCGGACAGATCCCCCCGTGTCCGCAGGCCCGCGCCGGCCTGGATGTCGATCGGCAGGCGCAGGCCTTCGGAGAAGACAGGGATTGCCGCCTCCTCCTCGACGGTCCCGAGCGTCGCGTCCAGCGTCAGCACGCCTCCTTCGGGCACGAGTTCGGCGGTGTCCTCGAAGTACATCGTCCGGGCCGAACGGATCGTGCCGCGGCCTTCCAGCCGACCGCCGATCCAGGTCTTGGTATCCCCAACCATCATGTCATCATACGCTTCGCCGGTCAGCACGATCGTCCCGCCGGCCATGACCACCTTGCCGCGGAGCTCCTGTGGACCCGCCATCCACGGCTTGTAGCCGGCGACGCGGAGAATGCCGCCTCGGATCGTGCCTCCGGAGACGGTCAGGATGCCGTTGCTGTCACCAGGATTGGACTCGCCGACGAGGATCTTGCCGCCGGATCCGAAGGCGTTGTTGGCGTCCGGTGGCCGGGCGGCCACGATCAGCTCCCCGCCGCTGACGTCGCACCGGGCCGGCTCGCCCCCGACGAAGCCCCCGCCCCCGCCAGGGGGGCTGGCGCCGACGTACAGGCTGCCGCCCTCGATCGTCACCGCCCCTCCGTCGGTCAGGTTGAACGTCCCGTTGCTGTCGATGGCGAGGTAGGCGTTCCCGCCGGCAGCATCGCCGATCAAGGCCATCTGCCCGCCGCTGACCGTGCAGACCGGGTCGGCGGGGCCCATCGCGGCGCCTCCGCCGGTGATGCTCACGCTCGTGGCCACGGTCGTCCCGCCCGTCTGCGTGAAGCGCTTGTTCATGTCGAGCGTCAGGCCCATCCCCGCCGAGTTGAGCGACAGCCTTCCGTTGGTCCCGCCGAAGGTGAAGTCGGCGTTGGCGTCCATCAGCGACAAGCTGACGTCGCCCGGCAGGCCCGTGCCCGGGTCGTTGGGGCCGATCAGCTCCCCGCCGTCGACGATCAGCGTGCTCTGCCCGCCATAGACGGCGATCCCGCTCGGCCCGGTCACGCGGAGCTGCCCGCCGGTGAGGTTGTACGTGCCCGAGCCGGTCTGGCCCTGGCCCGGCTGCGGGAACATCGAGCCGAAGGTCAGGCCCTCGATTTCGGCGACCCCGCCGTCCTGATTGAACACGCCGGTGCCCATCTCGCCGAGGTGGATCGTCGTCATTGCCCATGGCTCGCCAATCCGTCCGGTGCCGCCCAAACTGTACGTGCCGCTGGCGCCCTGCTGCCGGCCGACAAGGATGGTCATCGCCTTCACGTGCCCGCCGGTCTGCGAGAATACCCCCGTGCCGCCGTCGCCGACCGCCAGCGTCATCATGACGTTGCAGTTGCCGTCCCCGCTCATCTCGTACGTGCCCGAAGCGCTGCCCATCATCCCTAGCCGCAGGTCACTGACCGCGACCGCCCCGCCGGTCTGCTGCACCGCTCCGGCGAAGGCGCCGCCGACCTCCAGCGACATCGGCTGGCAGTTGCCGTCCGTCACGTTCAGCGAGCCGCCGAAGTCGAGGACGATGCCCCCCATGCCCGTGAGGCTGCCGCCGAGGACGTTGAGCTCGCCGGTGTAGATCCAGTTGGCGTCGGGCGAGGCGTCGAGCACCCCGCCGAGCCCGACCCGAATCGTCGAGGCCTTCAGGTCGCCCGTACCGGAGATTCTCAGCGTTCCCTCGTAGTCTACGCCCAGGTCGAGCTGGTTCGCGTCGGCTATGCCGGCAGTGATCTTCGCCGTCCCGGCGTTCTCGATAAAAGCGTCGGTCGCCGACGTCGGCACGCCGTTGTCCCAGTTGTTGGGCACGAACCAGTTGCCATCCTGCGCGGGGTTGAGCCGCCATTTCGTCTGCTGGGCGCCGGCGGTGGCGGACAGGACGAGCGCGGCCGCGCCGGCCAGCAGACAGAGAGCCCAGAGCCCCGCCGGCGCGCGGCGAGACGACACGGACGTCGCGAAAACTACCGGTGCAGTCATTGCCCCTTCTCCTTTTCCTTCCAGACGGGCCCTTGGCCAGAACATCCCGAGGGTGCGCAGTATACCACGGGGACGGGGGTTCATCCAGCGCGGAGTTGGGAGGCAGACGGGCGGGGAAGGGGAATACGTGCGGCACGCCCTGAAGATGCCCGGCCGTTCGCCCGCCTTCGGCGGAGTCGAGGGTGGGCTTCTCAGACGAGTGCGAGGTCGAGCGCCTCCATACCAGACCTCTGTGTTCTCTGCGTCTCTGTGGTGAGAAGGCGCCGTCGCTTTGCCGGGGGGGCGTCCCGATCAGGTCTTGACCGAGTCGAGCATGACGGCGGCGACGGCGCCGAACAGGACGATGGGCAGGAAGGCGGCGATGAGCGGGTAGAGGCCGACGAGGCGGCAGAGGTGGACGAAGGCGAAGTAGCCGCCGACCATCCCCACGCCCATGCCCGCCGAGGCCTTGATGTTCCGCTCGCGCGAGAGGATGAACGGCAGGCCCAGCAGGAGCATGACGAGGTTGTTGATCGGGTCGGCGAAGCGGGAGTGCTTCTCGAGCAGGGCGGCCTGGCGGTCGGGGACGCGGTCGGAGGCGAGCAGCTCGGTCAGCTTGGCCGAGCTCATCAGGCTCATCCACCGGCTGGACTGGCGCAGCAGCAGATCCTCGGGCGTCAGGTCGGAGGGGTAGAAATACCGCCCGTTCTCCAGCTTCCAGTAGTAGCTGTTCTTCTTGGGGTCCCGGGTCCACGTGGCGGCGTCGGCGACGAACGTTCCCAGCGGCTGCCCGTCGTCGGTGGCGAAGGCGAACCGCGGGCAGATCAGCCGGCCGGTGCGCTCGACGTCGGAGGTCGGCGGCAGGGGGTCCAGCACGAGCTGGGGCGTCTGCTCGTCGGGCGGCTTGCTGGAGACGACCATCCCGTAGTGCGCGTCCGTCACGGCCGGGACGCCCCAGACGTTGCCGATGTTCGCGTCGGGGGGGATCTGGACGCCGTGGCGGCGGGCGAGCTTCTTGGCCTCGGCCAGCAGCCTGGTCGGGCCGGCCGACGTGTGGATCCGGTTGACGTCGGGGGTGTTCTCCCAGGGGATGGCGCCCCGCTGCGTCGCGCGGGAGAGCCTGGCGGCGGTGAGGATCCATCCGTCCTGCTCGTCCAGCCGCCCGGGCCGGCCCGTGCCGTTGGCCCCCACGCTCGCCAGCCGGCGCCGCTGCCTGTCGCGGATCGTCAGGATGGGCTTCTCGGCCGTCTGCGTCTTGCTGTCGTACCGCTGCGACAGCCAGATCGCCCCCTGGTTGTCGGGCACGAGGTAGATCGGGAACGCCTTCGTGTGCTGGTGCATCGAGTCGTCGCGGTCGATGATCAGGTTCGCGGCGTTGGGGGGGATCAGCAGCTCGCGGTCGACGATGACCAGCCCGCCCATGCACATCGAGGCGACGACGATCGGCAGGACGACGCGGTGGAGGCTGACCCCCGAGGCCAGCATCGCCGTCAGCTCGTTGGTGTGGTTCATCCGCGCCAGCGTGAAGGCGGCCGAGTTGACGATGATCACGCCCCCCAGCTCGCTGAAGTACATCAGCGACTGGTAGCCGTAGTAGCGGGTGACGTGACGGACCAGGTCGCCGAACGCATCGTTGTTCTCGACGAACTCGTCCATGTTGAAGAACAGGTCCGCGACGATCCGGAAGGCCATGATCGCCACGAACAGCAGCAGCGCCGAGGAGAGGAAGCTCCGGATGACGTATCGGTCGAGCGTTCTCATGGCGTCGGCCCGTTATCTCCTGCCCAGGCGCCAGTAGACGGCCACGTTGGCCAGCAGCATCGCGACGATGCCGCCCCAGATGGCCGCCAGCCCGTAGGCGGCCTCGACGTCGGGGTTGCGGATCATCTCCCGCCCCATCAGGAGCATGGCGAAGACGAGGACGGCAGGCACGGAGGAGATGGCGAAGGCGCTGAGGAACTGCCCGCCGCGGAAGATCGTCCCCAGCGCCGCGCCCATCGCGACCATGAGGAAGCAACTGAGCCCGTACGCGACGCGGACGTGCAGCTCGGCGATCAGGGCCGAGCGGAGCCGCGGGATCCGCGTCGTCCGCAGCTCGTTGATGTCCTCGATGATCCTCCGGTTCTGCGTGAACTGCTCCGGGCGGTCGTACAGGTCGAACAGCCCGATCTGCCCGGCCCGCTCGCTGACGGCCGCCGGGACGGGGATCTCGCCCCGCCCCCATTCGCCGCGCCGCGGCGGACGCTCGCCTTCCGGCCCGATGAACACCGTCGTCACCTCGCCCTGGAGCGTCAGGCTGACGTGGGGCCGGCGCGTCGTGGCGGACGGGCCGACGACCACCTTTCCCGACCGGGCCGTCACCCGCTCGACGAGCCGCCCCCGCCGGTGAACCTCGATCGTCACCAGGCGCAGCTTGCCGTCCGGCCCCGGTGTGGCGGCGAGGACGGCCTCGCCTTCGTCGTTCTGCTCGGCGGCGGGGGCGCGGACGTGGTAGGTCTCGTCTCCTTTCGCCAGCTCGCCGTAGGGCCGCCCGGCCTTGACGGCGTCGACGACCGCCTTGGCCAGAAGGTCGCTACAGATCAGTTGCTTGATCGACTCGAGCTTCCTGCCGACCTCGCTGTGCAGCGTCGGCTGGGCCAGCGTCGCCAGCAGCTTGTGCCAACTGAACCAGGAGGGCTTCTCCTCGATGGGCAGCTCGAGCGGGAGCACGAGCCGGGCCGTCCCCATGTCCGGCGAGAGCGTCGGGGCGATGTTCTCGCCGAGGCGGACGATCGACGGCTCGTTCGGGACGATCACCACGCGGGAAGGCCCCGATCCGTCGTGGATGAACTCCAGGTAGGCCCACGACGCCGAGGCGACGACCACCCCGCCGCCCTTCGGGGGCTTGTTGGGGTCCTTGCTGGGCTTCGGGTCGCGGATCTGGGCGTACATCACCCCGTATAGCGTGTCGTTGTCGGCGTCGACGAGATCGGCGTGGACGACGTATCGCCGCCGCTTCTGGCTGTGATCGATGTGGCCTCGCGACTTGAGGCGATGGTAGACGAAGCCCCGCACCTCGCCCTTGGCCCGCCCGGCGATGGCCGCCACCTCCGGGGCGACGAGATTGCTCAGCGTCAGGCAGAGGACGGTCACGACCGCGCCGAGCACGAGGGCGGGCCTGAGCAGCGCCCTCGTGGAGATGCCGCTGGCACGGCTGGCGAGCAGCTCGTTGTCCTGGCTGAACCGCCCGTAGACGAGGGTCGCGGCGAAGAGGGTCCCGATCGGCAGGGTCAGCGAGAGGACGATCGGCAGGGTGAAGGCGAACAGCTTGAGCACCTGCGTGCCGGCCAGCCCCATCTTGCGAAGCGGCTGGATGATCGCCAGCACGGTCATCACCAACGTGAACGAGACCAGCGACAGTATCGTCGCCTTCAGCAGATCCCGCGTCAGGTAGCCGTGCAGTGTTCTCAGCAAGTCCGCGGCACTCCGCGCCGTTGAGGGAACCGATCCGCAGAAGACCAGCCCGGCCGTCCCTGGCACCGGACCCGTCGATCCGCCTTCCATTGCAACCGGTTGGCCGGTCCGGGTCAAGGGCTCTATCGGCGCGGGAACTTCCGGCCGGGTCGGCTCGTCCAACCAGGTGGAACTCCCTCGCCAGGCCGGACGAGTCCGAAGGAGACTGCCCCATGCGCGCGATGACGACGTGGACCGGGGGCGTGCTGCTGATCCTGACGGTTGCCGCGGCGGGTCAGCCGGTGTCCGTGGCGGCGACCAGCAACATCCTGACGCGCTACCTGGACTGGGCGGACATCCATCCGCCCGCCCGGGTGGGTCGGCTGACCGTCTTCCCGATCACGCTCTCGCGGACGGTGGATCGTCTGCCGCCGCTGCTGACGATGCAGCAGGCGATGGACCGCGGGCTGCTGGCCGTCGAGGAGCTGGGCTCGGCCACCATCGAGCAGGCCCGGTTCGTCAACAAGTCCCGCGACCGGATGATCTTCCTGATGGCCGGCGAGCTGATTTCGGGCGGCAAGCAGAACCGCACGCTCCAGTCCGACGCGCTGCTGGGGCCGAACTCTTCGGCCGTCCTGCCGCTGTACTGCGTGCAGAAGGGGCGGTGGCAGGGGGGCAAGCGGTTCTCCTCGGCCGGCGGGGTGGCGCCTCAGGCCGTCCGCGAACGGGCGGCCGCCAAGGCCGGGCAGGACGCCGTCTGGTCCGAGGTCGCCCGCGCCAACGCCCGGCTGAAGTCCAGCACGGCCAGCGCCGACCTGGCCGCCGCGGTAACCAAGCCCGAGAACGCCCGCCGCCTGGCCGGCCTGCGGGAGAAGGTCGCCCCGCACCTGCCGCGGCTCTGCGTGGGGGTGGTGGCGGCCGTCGACGGGCGGATCGTCGCGGCGGACCTGTTCAACTCGCCCGCGCTGTTTGCCGCCATGCGGCGGAAGGTGCTGGACAGCTACCTGAGCGAGTACGGCTGGCCGCTGGCGGTGCGTCGGTCGCGGCTCCGGCCGGTGGCGGCGGTGACGGCCGGGCAGGTGCGGGACTACCTTCGCGGCTGCTACAACAGCCGCTTCGCCGCCGGCGAGCGCCGGGGCGTCGGGCAGATTTACTACCTGCGGGGCGTTCGTTCAGGCCAGACGCTCGGGTATCGGGGGCGCTACATGGTCCACACGGCGTTGATGAAGCCCTCGGTCGTGCCCGTCCGCCCCCACCCGGCGCCCAGGCGGTAGGGGCGAGCGATCGCAAGCCTTCAACGCGGGGTCCGCTGACGGGGGCGATTGCGGATTCCGCATTGCGGCCGCCCGGCATCGCGCCGGGCGGCGTGGAACTCGCAATCCGCGGTCCGCAATCCGCAATCCGCAATCCGCGGTCCGCAATCCGCAATCCGCAATCCGCAGTCCGCAATCCGCAATCCGCAATCTGCAATCCGCAATCCGCAATGGCAGCCGTCCTCCCATGTTGCGTTGACGGGGTGTCTCTGCTATACGTCGTCGGCATGGACGTGAACGCCGTCGTCGGATGTGCCCTCATTGCCGCGGCGCTGGGTTTGTTGACGTACCTGGTGCTGTGGAGTCGGCGGACGATCGATCGGATCGCCGGCAGCGACGGCCGCTCCGCGCGCGAGATCGACAGGGAGCTTCGCCGTGGCGGATGAGTCGGGCATCTCCGGCGAGCTATCGCGCGACCTGGGGCTGTTCCACATCACGATGATGGGCCTCGGGATGATGATCGGCGCCGGCGTGTTCGTCGGCATCGGCATCTGCATGGAGGGCGCGGGGCCCGGCGGGCTGCTGGTGGCCTTCGCGCTGAACGGGCTGATCGCCGTCTTCAGCGCCATGTCCTTCGCCGAGCTCAGCAGCGCCATCCCCCGCGCCGGCGGGGCGTACAACTTCGCGCGGATCGGCTTCGGGCGGGGTCCGAGCTTCATCGCCGGGTGGATGGAGTGGCTGGCCTCCGGGGCGGCAGGGGGGTTCTACGCCGTCACCTTCGCCAGGTACACCGTCGGTTTCTTCGCCGGCCTCGGGTGGCTGGGATGGGTCCCGTTCGACCTGGGCGTCGTCGAGAAGACCGTCGCCCTCGCCGCAGCCGGGCTGCTCATCTACATCAACTACCGGGGAAGCAGCGAGACCGGCAAGGTCGGGGCGCTGTTCACCATCGGGCAGATGCTCTTCGTCCTGGCGATCGGCGCCGTCGGCGTGGTCGTCGCGCTGGCCGACCCGCAGCGGGTGGCCAACTTCAAGCCGTTCATCCACCCCGACGGCTGGTGGAAGCTCGTCGGCGTGATGGGCGTGATCTACGTGGCCTTCGAGGGCTTCGAGGTGATCGCCCAGGCCGGCGACGAGGCGATCGACCCCAAGCGGAACATCCCCAAGGCGATGCTCTACTCGGTGCTGATCGTCACGCTGACGTACGTGGCGGTGGCGTTCGCGTCGGTCGTCGCGGTCAAGTCGGCCGATATCGGCGGGCAGGAGCCCTGGCGATACATCGGGCAGGACCCGGAGATCGGCTTCCAGCGGGCCGTCGAGCAGTTGATGCCCTCCGCGTTCCTCGGAAACCTGCTGGTGACGCTGGCGGTGGTCTTTTCGGCCACGTCGGCGCTGAACGCGACGATCTACTCGGCCACGCGGGCCTCCTACGCCCTCGGGCGCGACGGCATGCTGCCGAAGCTGTTCGCGGGCATCTCGCGAAAGCGCAAGACGCCGCAGGGGGCGCTGGCCTTCACCAGCGTGATCGTCCTGGCGGTGGCGATCGCCCTGCCCCCCAAGCACGCCGCCGCCACCGCCAGCATCATGTTCCTGTTCCTGTTCTTCCTCGTGAACCTCTGCGTGATCAAGATCCGCCGGAACATGGGCGACGAGCTGCACTACGGCTACCTCATGCCGCTGTTTCCCGTCTTCCCGATCCTCGCGATCCTCTGCCAGGCCCTCCTCGCCGGCGGGATCGTTCACGAAAGCCGGATCGCCTGGGCCATCGCGCTGCTCTGGGTGCCTGCCGGGGCGGGCATCTACCTGCTCTACTCCCGCAAGCACGCCGTGGCGGCCGACGGGGAGATCCACGTCCTGGACGAGCAGCCCCACGAGCAGCGGCGCAAGGCGCCCTACAACATCATGGTCGCCGTGGCCAATCCCGACAGCGCCCTCGCGCTCGTGCAGAACACCTACAAGCTCTGCGGCGCGAAGGACGCCCACGTCGAGCTGCTCCACATGGTCCCCGTCCCCGACCAGGTGCCCCTGACCGACGCCGATCGGTACATGCTCGAAGGCAAGGAGGGCATCCTCGAGACGATGCTCTACCTCGCGCCGATGTTCCCGTTGAGCACGACGATCCGCTACTGCCGCAACATCGCCCGGGGGATCGTCTCGGCCGTGCGGCAGAAGCGGGCGGACATGCTGATCCTCGGCTGGCACGGGCGGCATCGGTCGCGGCTGTTCCGCGTCGGCAGCACGATCGACCCGATCGTGGAGCTCTCCCCGTGCAACGTGGTCGTGCTGAAGGACTGCGGGGGCAATCGCGTCTTCAAGCGCGTCCTGGTGCCGCTGGCCGGCGGGCCCAACTGTGAGCTGGCCGTCGAGGTCGCCGACATCCTCGCCGACGCCGAGGAGGGGGAGATCACGGCCCTGACGGTGGTGGCCCCCGGCTCGAAGCGGGGCCGGCCCGGCGGGGCGTTCGACATCGACGCCTTTGTCGACGCCCTGAAGCAGCGCCGCCCGTCGCTGGCCGGCCGGGTGCAGACGAGGACCGTTGAGGGGGCGAGCATCATCGAGGCGATCCTCCGTCAGGCCGAGGGGTACGACCTGGTTGTCCTCGGCTGCACGAACAAGCCGATTCTCCGGCAGATGACGGGCCACCCCGTGCCGGAGACGGTGGCGCGGCTGTGCGAGGTCCCGCTGGTGATGGTCAAGGCCTCGAGGGGGATACAATCCTGGGTGAAGCGGTGGATCTGAATGGACAGGTGTTGTTCTCCACGTAGTGTCTGGTGACCGGGGAGGAGAGGAACCAACGTGATTGTCGAGGATACCTCCGGACGCGTCCGCCTGGCGACGTCGGCGGCATGCCTGCTGGTTCTCGCCGCATCCGCCTCGGCGGGCCTGCCGCTGCGTGTGGCCAACGACACGCAGCTTCGCCTGGCCCTGCGGCGGCCGAGGGCGGGGACGCTCATCTCCATCGCGCCGGGCAACTACCGAGGCGGCATCTACGTCCGGGGCGCAGCCGGCACGGAGCGGGAACCGATCGTCATCGAAGGCCGCGACCCGAACCGCCCGCCGGTCTTCCACGGCGGGGCGCAGGCGCTGCACCTGAGCGACTGCTCGTACGTGACGTTGCGGCACCTGGTGGTCAAGGGCTTTCCCCGCAACGGGATCAACGTCGACGACGGCGGGACGTACAAGACGCCCGCCCACCATATCACGATCGAGTTCGTCGCCTTCCTCGACACCGGGCCGCGAGGCAACCTCGACGAGCTGAAGATGTCCGGCGTGGACCGGTTCGCTGTCCGCAACTGCCGCTTCGAGGGGTGGGGCGGGTCGGCGATCGACATGGTCGGCTGCCACCACGGCGTGGTGGAGGACTGCCGTTTTACCGGCAAGCGGGGCTTCAGCCAGGCCAACGCCGTGCAGATGAAGGGCGGCACGACGAACGTGCTGGTGCAGACGTCGTTTTTCGAGAAGGCGGGGCAGCGGGCGATCAACCTCGGCGGCAGCACGGGGCTGAGGTACTTCCGCCCGAAGCTCGACGACTACGAGGCCAAGGACATCACCGTGGCGGGCAACCGGTTCGTCGGCGGGATGGCTCCCATCGCGTGGGTGACCGCCCATGGCGGGCACGTTCACCACAACACGATCTACAACCCCGACGCGTTCGTCCTGCGGATCCTTCAGGAGAACGCCCACGTCAGGCAGCTCAAGCCCTGCCACGACGGGCTCTTCGAGCACAACCTGATCGTCTGCACGGGCCGGCTGCGGGAGGTGGTCAACATCGGGCCGAAGACGGCCCCGCAGACGTTCACCTTCCGACACAACGCGTGGTACCTTCTCGGCCGCCCTCCGAGGCCCCGCCTGCCCGCTGCCGAGACCGACGGCGTCTACCGCGTCGATCCAAAGCTGAAGGGGCCCGGCACGGCGGAGATGAAGGTCACCTCGACCGACCCGCGCCTCAAGGGCATCGGCGCCGGCGCCTACGAGCCGCCGAAGAAACGCTGATCCGGAAGGCCCATCGCAGGCAAACGAAGCCCGCGGCGCGCTGTCTGCGATGAGAGAATCGGACTATGCGCCCCCGTCCGCTTCGGGGGGAAGCTCTTCGTCGGGGGGATCTCGCGGCAGCTTCTCCTTGCCCGGCAGCCACGGCAGGATGCGCCAACGATGGCCGGTCAACTGGAGCGTGTAGCGGACGAGCCTGCGAGTGAGGATCACCGCCGCCACCGCGGCGAGCGCGAGGGCCGCGTAGATCAGCTCCGCGTAGAGGACCGAGATGACCAGATCGGTCGTGTCCCAGACGCCGTTGGCGGCCCGGTAGCCCGCAACGGCCCCGCCAACCGCGATGCCGATCGCCGTCGAGATCACCCACAGCGCGAAGAAGGTCCTCGTCTCGTTGCGGGTGGGGTAGACGGCGGTGCTCTTGAGGGAGTTGGCGCGGCGGACGGTTCGGTACTCCTCCGGCCGCGGCTGGGGCCCTGCGACGCGGCGGCGGACGTGGGCGAAGCCCTCTCGGGCGAGATCCTGCGGCGTGTAGGTTTGGCGGCTGCCGGCCGGCCGAAGAGGGGGGGCGCCCTGTCCGGCGCGGCGCAGCACGAAACGGTACGCCGCGATCAGCTCACGGAACTTCCGCTCGGCCTTGTCGGCGTCGCCGGCCTGGCTGTCGGGGTGGCACTTCAGCGCGGCGTGGCGGAAAGCGGCCTTGATCTGCGCCACACCCGCGTCGCGCGACACGCCGAGCACCTCGTACGGATCGGGCGCATACGACATGCCGTCCATTGTACACCGCCCGGCGCTCGGCGCGGGCATTGGATCCGCACGGAATCGCAGCCCCCCGCGTCGTCACCGATGCGCTAGAGCTTCCTCAGCGCCCGGGCGGCCTTCGCGGCGTCGGCCGCCTTGTCGAACGCCATGTACATGATGCACTTCCTGCCGATCGACGCGGCGGACAGGCCTCGAAGGTTGATGCCCGCTTCGGCGATGGCGGCGGTGATCTTCGCCCCGAGGCCCGGCTTGTCCGGCGACTCGGCCTTGACCGAGTGGAGGCTCTTGGTCTTCTTGAACTTGGCCTTCTTGGCCGCCGCGAGCTGCTGCCTTCCGGTCAGGGGCGTCAGGAAGACCACGCCCGTGCCGGGCTTCTTCTCCGTCCGGCGCGCGATGACGAACGCGAGGTCTGCTCCCGCCTCGGCCAGCGGCGCGAGCTTCTCCGCCAACGCGCCGGGACGGTCCTTGAGGCTCGCCGCCCACACGCCCACACGTGACACTTTCAACGCCATTGCCATACCTCCCCAAGAGGAACATGAAGAACACGAGATGCCCAACGCGAACTGCCCTGCATTCTACACCCCCCGCGCGCCCGAGAACACCGCAAGTCCGGGATTTCCCGACCGCTCCTCGCCCCCACGATCCCACTCCGCGCCACGTTGCATCGGCCCGGCCGCCCCCGTACACTGTCCCCATGGATATCCTGGGCATATCCGCGTTCTACCACGACTCCGCCGCCTGCCTCGTCCGCGACGGCCGGATCGTCGCCGCCGCCCAGGAGGAGCGATTCACCCGAAAGAAGCACGACTTCCGCTTCCCCACCAACGCGATCGAGTACTGCCTCTCCGAGGCCGGCCTCCGCCCGGACGAGCTGGGCTGCGTGGCCTTCTACGACAAGCCGCTGCTGAAGTTCGAGCGGATCCTCGAGACGTACCTCGGCTATGCGCCGCGCGGGTTCCGGGCCTTCACGGCGGGCCTGCCGCTGTGGCTCCAGCAGAAGCTCCACCTGCCGCGCGAGATGGACAAGGGTCTCGGCGGGCAGTACACCGGCCGGTACGTCTTCACCGAGCACCACGAGTCGCACGCGGCCTCGGCGTTCTTCCCCTCGCCGTTCGACGAGGCGGCCATCCTGACCGTCGACGGTGTCGGCGAGTGGGCCACCGCCAGCTACGGCGTCGGGCGGGGCAGCCGGATCGAGCTGACCCACGAGCTGCGGTTTCCGCACTCGCTGGGACTGCTGTACTCGGCCTTCACGTACTTCACGGGCTTCCGCGTCAACTCGGGCGAGTACAAGCTGATGGGCCTGGCCCCGTACGGCCGGCCGCGCTACAAGGACCTGATCCTCGAGAAGCTGCTGGACCTGAAGGAAGACGGCAGCTTCCGCATGGACATGAGCTACTTCAACTACTGTAGCGGGCTGACGATGACCTCGCGGAAATTCGATCGCCTCTTCGGCGGCCCGCCCCGCCGGCCCGAGAGCCGGCTGACGCAGCGCGAGATGGACCTCGCCAGCTCCGTCCAGGCCGTCACCGAGGAGATCATGCTCCGCTGCGCCCGCCACGTCGCCGCCGATACCGGCATGCGAAACCTCGTGCTCGCCGGCGGGGTGGCCCTGAACTGCGTGGCCAACGGGAAGATCCTCCGCGAGGGGATCTTCGACAAGCTGTGGATCCAGCCGGCCGCGGGCGACGCCGGAGGGGCGCTGGGGGCGGCGCTGTTCGTCTGGCACCAGTTGATGGACAACCCGCGCCGGTCGGACAACACCCGGGACCATCAGACCGGCTCGCTGCTGGGGCCGGCCTGGTCCGACCAACAGGTCCGCCGGTTCCTCGACGAGAAGGGCGTCGTCTACCGCCACCACGAGAGAGAGGACGAGCTGATCGAGGCGGTCGCGAAGGCGATCGAGTCGGAGAAGGTGGTCGGCCACTTCCACGGGCGGATGGAGTTCGGGCCCAGGGCGCTGGGCAACCGCTCGATTCTCGGCGACGCGCGGTCGGGCAAGATGCAGTCCGTGCTGAACCTGAAGATCAAGTTTCGCGAGTCGTTCCGGCCGTTCGCGCCGAGCGTCTTGCGGGAGCACGCGGCCGACTGGTTCGAGCTGGACGGCGACAAGGACAGCCCCTACATGCTGCTGGTCGCCGGCGTCCAGCCGAAGCGGCGGAACGACGTGCCGACCGTCGCGGAGATGGACGACGAGACCCGCCCCGACGGCCCCGAGGCGCTCGACCGGCTGCTGAAGGTGCCCCGGTCGGAGGTGACGGCCATCACGCACGTGGACTTCTCCGCCCGCGTGCAGACGGTCGACGAGCCCCGCCACGGCCGATACTGGCGGCTGATCGAGCGCTTCCGCCAGCGGACCGGCTGCCCCGTGATCATCAACACGAGCTTCAACGTGCGGGGCGAGCCGATCGTCTGCACGCCCGCCGACGCGTGGCAGTGCTTCATGGCAACCAACATGGACGTGCTCGTGCTGGAAAACTGCATCGTGAACAAGGACGAGCAGCCGGGCGCGAAGCAGTTCGAGATCGACGAGTACCTGGCCCGGTTCGATTTGGATTAGGCGACATGGCCCTCGTAAACGTCAACTGGAGCCCCGGCGGCAAGCAGTTGCGGACGTTCGGCCTCGCCGGGCTGGTCGCCTTCGGGGCGCTCGGGGCGTGGGTGTTCTTCCGCCAGTCGCTGATCGGCTTCGAGCTCGCGGGCGCCACCGCGCGGATCGTCGCATATGGCCTGTGGGCGCTGGCTGCATTCTGCGGCCTGGCCGCAGCGGTCGCGCCGAAGGCCGTCTGGCCGCTGTACGTGCTGCTGACCGTCGTGGCCCTGCCGATCGGGTTCGTCCTGTCCTACGTGATCCTGGCCGTGCTGTTCTTCGGCATCTTCACGCCGATGGCGCTGTTCTTCCGCCTGATCGGGCGAGATGTGCTCTGCCGCAAGTTCGACCGGGCCGCCGAGACCTACTGGGTCCGAAAAGACCCGACGCCCGAAACGCGCAGGTACTTCCGGCAGTTCTAGTTCACCATCGCAGTTGGGTTGGTGTGTGCGATGGCCGCGGCGTTTGGCGGTCGTGCTGTCCGCGGAAGCGAAGACACGGCCGCACACTCCGCGGCCGTGGCACCCGGCGCAGACAACAGCGATCGAGAGTCACACTGGCTGGGCGATACACGCTGCCCTGACGGGACACCGCCATGTCGAACGGAGAGAGCAAACCCAACGACTTCGACCGCGAGGCCCAAGCCCCCCGGCCGGGGCTTCTGCGCGAGTTCTGGGAGTTCCTCAAGCACAACAAGAAGTGGTGGCTCCTGCCGATCGTGATCGTCCTGCTGATCATCGGCCTGCTGGTCGTCCTGGCCGGGACGGGGGTCGGGGCGTTGATGTACACCGTCTTCTAGCAGCGCCTCATCGGCAGTCCCAATCGACTGCGGCTCGCCGATCGCGGGGGCGACTCGATGCCATGATGCCTGACTCGTGGGCCCCGTCTACACCGTCGATCCACACGGCTTTTTCCCTGGTAGACTCAACCCATGCGCTGGTCACGCTCGCCCGCCGGCGCCGCCGCCCCGACGTTCAGGCTGATCTGATAGCGATCCTCGGCCCGGCGAAGAGGGTGTCACGCGGCCCGGCCAGGAACTGTGGCGTGCGGCCGAACGCGTACGTGCCGGCATCGACCGCGATGGCGTCCGCTTCGGTGCATGCCCGAACCATCGCCAACGAGTCGGCCAGGCTCAGCTTCATGTCGGGCCTCGGACCGAGCGCCTCGGTGAGCAGGCGCTGGTGGGCGAGATGGCCGGACTCGCCCAGATCCACCTTCCAGAGAATCCGGCCCCCGGCGTCTCGCGCCACGAGGTTCTTGACCGTCTCGCTGAGACCTTTGCCCACCACGGCGGCAAAGCCGATCCGGCGCTGAGACAGGCGGAGAGTCCCCTCGACGCGGGCAGCCGTGGTCACCTGCGGGGCGACTTGACCGTCGCAGGGCCGGAACGTTCCCACCACGGCTGAGCCGATCTCGATCGCCACGTCGGCTCCTGTGGCTCGGCAGACGGACAGGAACAGCTCAAAGGCGTGGTAGACCAGGTCCCACAGGGCCGGGTCGATCTGGCGCAGACCAACGCCGATTCGCTCCATCAGACGAAACTCCAGCCAGGCCACGTCACTGAGGACGTTGCGGCCGCACGCGGCGAGGAAACCCGACATGGAGGCCTTAAACAAAGGGTGGGCTATCGGATACACGTTGACTGGCGCCTGCAATAGCAGATCCTCCATCCCGCCAAGGCTGCGGGTGAACGGCTTCTCCACGAAGACGGCCCCCACTTTCCTGGCAAGTTGCTCCGCTTGGGGGAGGTGGCAGTCGGTCGGTGAGGCAAGGTAGGTCGCCACGTCACTCTGAAGGTAGCCTGCGGCACGGAGGGCCTCGAAGGGAATGGTGTCAGGCGCCGTGGGGAAGTAGCTCCAATCAAGCCCCGGTGGCAACAAGGGGGCCAGGGGAGGGGGGCAGACGCTCACGATGTCCACAAACGCCGCAGCGGCCAGGCGTCCTTGGTGGTACAGATTGCCGATGGCCAAAGCCAGACGCTTCAGCACCAGGTCACCGACGCCAAACACCAGGAGGCGCACGAAGTGTCCCACGCCGCATTCTCTCATCTCTCGTCTCCTGCCAAGGTGCCCGCTGGCCTAATCGAGGCGTGTCGACAGGTCGATCACCTCGACTTGCCTGGCGAGGCGGGTGCCGACGAGGCGCTCGGTCTCAAAGAGCTTCGGGGGTCGATGGCCGCTCGGGGTCATCTCCTTGATCATTCGCGCAATCAGATTCCGATACTTCGTGATCGTGGCTGCCTGGGGAGTGTAAGCCCGGCGGTCTGCGCTCCCCAATGCCCGCGCAATCTGCGAGTCGGTCATCCACCCCTGGAAGTCGGGGGGGAGGCCGGCATCGCGCGTCAACTGCTCGTGTAGCACCAGGATGACTTTGGCCAGCCGGGGATGTAGACGGACATTGATCCACAGCGTGGCCGTGATGAAGAGCTTCAGGAACCCAACACGTCCCGGACCAAAGAGATTGAGTCTCGGCGCGGGCAGGTCGTCTTCCGGCCTGGCCGTGTCTTCTGATGTCCTCATTTGGGGATTCCTCTCACTGCGTTGGCCGACAGTTACACCGCACGCAGCGCCGCGTTGCGGAGGGCGAAGTGCCCCCCGCCGGCGGTCCGGCGGCGGGCCGGGGAGCGAGACTCATCGCTGCGCGTCGCTCCCTGTGAATGCCTCGTGAGCGCCGGACGTTGGCCTCGCCGATAGTGGGCCGGGCTTCGAGTCGAGGACCTCGGCATGGAGCACGTTTGGATGCGTCCAGCTGTACTCCACCTCGATCTCCTCGCCGTCGTCGCTCAAGACAGTGGTCCGCCACATGCCGTTGGCCCGCGATGTGATCTTCTTCATGCTGCACCTCATGCTCTGGCCCGTGCCTTCTGACAGATCAACGGCGTGCAGCGATGCCCGCACGAGCCGCTCGACATCGAGCACGCCGGGAAGCGCGATCCTGGTTTGCGGGGGATGTCCGTAGGGCAGCACCTGCCCGGCCTCGGGGAGGGGGCGGAGCCGCGGCGACCATGTGGGACCTCTGTCCTGCGGAGCCGCGGCCAAGGAAGGCGCCCAGTGAGTTGTGGAGTATCGTAAGGCTCATCTCAACCTAAGAGGCCCAACCAAGCGGCCGGCAAACCGGCTTGATGAGGCGGACAGTCAAGGCCGCGGGAGGAAAGAGGATACAGCGGAGTGAAAAAACGCCATCAGGTTGACGGCGGGGTTGACAATCACAAAGGGGATGCAGCAGAGCAGGAAAACGCCATCGGGATGGCGATGGAGCGGGGAATCGTGTACCGGACTACGACTTGCGGCGGGTATGGGGGGACCTGATCTGCCCCGTCGTCCCGTCGCCGACCATGGCCTGCCCGTCGGCATCCGTGGGCAGACGAATGGTCTTGGTTGAGGAGATCGACCGAGACCTGCCGGCCTCAACCTTGGCTTCCGCCTTGCGCCGCAACTCGCCGACGTTCTGCGCCGTGCAGCCCATCTCATTGGCGGCCTGCCGCAGTGTCAGCCCTCGCCCATGGATGAGCCTAAACGCCTGCTCTTGACGGGGAGTCAGTTCCGGAGATCTGAAGCGCGGTTTCCGGCGAACCGACTTCTTGGATGTCTCCGAAGGGCCAAGCAGCTTGTCCGAACAACTCATCGTGCGGGGGATCTCCCCTTCTGGAAGTGGCACACTGTAAATCCTGACCTCAACCAGAGCGCCCCTGGCAGGGAATCGCCGGTCTGAGGCCAGGTCGTCCCAACCATTTACGTCCCGTTCGTTAGCCACGGTTTTCGCCTCCCGATCTTCTAGGAACCAATGCCTTGGATACGGTCTCACTCGACTACGTGTCGCGCGAATGTGAGCAATGGGCTGTCTCACGTTCCCGCTTCAGCATGGCTGATCTCTCACGCACGGCGGCGTCGCTGATCTGCTCGAACTCCTCCGGGGACAAGACAAACCAATCCGACCAATGGTCAACGGCTGATTCCTTTGTCCGGCTCGGCTCATAGCCCAGAAGCACTCGCCCCCGGAGTTCACGTCGCACGACATCCGGTTTTCGTCTCATGGCACGCTCCTCTGATGGCTCGCCCGCGTCAGGTCTGCTCCTTATCAAGGGCAACCAGGACGGCCGTGTGTTCCCTGCCGACAGAGAGCCTCTCGAAACTCTCACGCAACCGACCCTCAACACTGCTTGGAAGGTGATTTGTCACGATGTACAGGTCCGCGTCCCTGAGGATCTGCGAGACCCGAGCGAATTCCCATGCGTCGGTCCTGTCGATGGCCTGCCCGCAGGTGACGACGATGATCTTCCGCCGATTGGTGATCAGGGCACGCTTGACCTCGCGCTGGAGGTCAAAGTGGCAAGAAAGGACGATATCGCCGATCCCGTCCGGGCCGTTCGGCTCCCAATGGAGGCCGGAAAGGCCGATGATCGCGGTGTCTGCCTTGAACTGGGCGATCTCCTTGGCGGCTTCGGACCCCAGCAGACAGCCGGTGTCCCTGTGAAGCCAGCCGCCGCAGAGGTGCACGGAGGGGGTCATCAGCAGCGGATTGAGCAGCACGCCGATATTGCACGTCATGATCTGCGGCCCCGAGGAGGCCAGGAACTCCAGCAGCGGAAGAACCGTGCTGCCGGGCCCGACGACCAGGCTCCCCGAGGAGCAATCGATCAGGGGTTTCCCCTCCCGATCCGTGACGGGCGTGGCGCCCGCCGGATTGACGAGGGCCTCGGCCATGGCCGCCTTCTCATCTGCCGCGGTGCCCAGAGAACGTTCGAAGAACGTCTCTCTGACGAGGCTCATCATCTCGTTGGGCCTCTCCCTCAGGCCGGATGTGGCGGGATCGCGGTCGAGCTTCGGGAGGCTGGCAATCGCGCGGAGATCGTTGCGGATGGTCTGCTGAGAGACGCGCCCAAAGTCGGGGTGCTGCCCGAACTCGGCATAGATGTCCTTAAGGCTGGCAGCGCGGGACACAAGTCGGGCCACGGACTCCGCGATGGCCCAACGCCGCGCCTTCGTGACCAACGGCGCCTTCTTCCCGGGCTGCGCCCCGTTGCGGGCCCTCTTCGCCATCTCCAACTCCTTTGCCCCCCAAGCACCCAACGTGCTTGTATTACAATACGTTAACGACTAATCCGCCAAACACCGCCTGCGAGGCTTAGCCTCCTGACACTTCTTCTAACGCGCTTTGACCAACTTTGTCAAGCAAAATAACCACGATTTAAAACAAATCTTTGACCATGCGTTGACAAAACCGGCAGCGCGCGATGCGTAAACCTTGATGCAGCGGGGAGATTCCTGCCAGCGGGGCCTGACCTGAGGCCGGGGGAGCATCCCCCTCGGGCCGGCGCCCGCCGGGAAACGGCCTCTTTGGCAAAGCTTTTCGTGCACATGGGAAAGTTTCGGTCCTATTATGGCAAGCAGTCGCTGCGGCCTTGGCGAGCGTCATCGTGTTGCGCCGGCGCTGTGGTCGTTGCCGGTTCCCTCAGGTGTGGGTTCGCCGCGTTCGGGCTTGCTTTGGCCGGGGTCGGCGGCTAAGCTCCCGGCGTGTTGGCAGATCAGTCAGAGCCGTTGCCGGATCGGCCGGTCGGGGTGTTCGACTCGGGCCTGGGGGGCCTGACGGTCGTTCGCGAACTTGCCGAAGCCATGCCCGCCGAGGACATCGTTTACCTCGGCGACAGTGCGCGGGTGCCGTACGGCATCAAGAGCCCGGAGACGATACGGCGGTTCGCGTTGGAGGACCTGCGCTTCCTGCTGCGGTTCGAGCCGAAGCTGATCGTCGTGGCGTGCAACACGGCCTCGGCGGCGGCGATCGCCGAGATCCGCGCGGCCAGCCCGGTGGACGTGGTGGACGTGATCGGCCCGGGCGCGGCGGCGGCGGTGGCGGCGACCGAGGGGGCCATCGGCGTGATCGGCACGGAGGCGACGGTCGTCTCGGGGGCGTATCAGCGGGCGATCGCGGCATTGGCGCCGGGGCGGGAGGTGCTGGCGAGGCCTTGCCCGCTGCTCGTGCCGATCGTCGAGGAGGGCCGCGACGAGGACGACCCGATCGTCCTGCACGTGCTGTGCGACTACCTGCCGGACCTCCAGCGTCTCCGGCCGGGGGCGTTGATCCTCGGCTGCACGCACTACCCGCTGCTTGCCCGGGCGATCGGCAAGCTGATGGGCCCGGAGGTGCGGCTGGTCAGCTCGGCGAAGGCGGCCGCGCTTGAAGTGCAGCGGCGTCTATGCTCAACTGCCCTGACGGCCCGGCGAGAGGCCGGGTCGCTGCGATGCTACACGACGGACAACCCGGCCCGCTTCGCCCGGCTGGGCGAGCGGTTCGGCGGGCGCCGGATCGACCGGGTCGAGGCCGTCGGGACCGACCAACTGGAAACCAGAGCGACGCCGACGTGACGATGACGTACAGCAGAGACAAAGCCGCGGTGATGCTGACGGGCGTGTGGGCCTGCTGCCTGCTGGGCGGATGCAGCGGCTGGGACGGGACGTTGCAGGGGCTGATGCGCAAGCTCAGCGGGCCCTCGCCGAAGCAGCAGGTGGCGATGGCGTTCGACACGGAGGACCCTGACCTGCGGCGGGAGGGGATCATCGGGCTGTCGGACCGCAAGTGGGGCCTGAAGGAGCCGTACCTGAAGGGCTACGCGGCGATCCTGAAGACCGACAAGAACGCGCTGGTCCGCGCCGCGGCCGTGCGGGCGCTGGGCAAGGCGCAGGATCCGAACTATCTGCCGGACGTCACGCGGTCGCTGGACGACGAGTCCGAGACGGTCCGCCAGGACGCGGCGACGGCGCTGGAGGAGTTCGTGGGCGAGCCGGCCGTCGGACCGCTGCGAAAGCACGCGATCGAGGACAGCGACAAGACCGTGCGGGCTCACTGCGCGCGGGCCCTGCGGAACTACCGCCGGGAGGACGTCTACAGAACGCTGGTCGAATGCCTCGACGACACGGCCTTCGCCGTCCGCCACCAGGCCCACGAGTCGCTGGTGGCGCTGACCGGGGCGGAGCTCGGGTACGATCCGGAGCCGTGGCAGCAGACGACGCTGTCCGAAGCGCCGGCGGCCGTGGAGAAGACCGGCAGTTGGTGGGACCGGCTCAGGTGGCGCAAGAAGAAGCCATCGACCCAGCCGGCGACGCAGCCGGGAGAGGCGAAGGGCCCGTAGCGGCGGCGGAGAGCCAAAACAAGGCTCAATGCTGAACTCTCAAGGCTCAATGACCAAGTGAAGAAACGAAGACACGCCCGACTCCCACCGAAGGGCAAAGGCCCCCGGGCGGATGTTCACTTGAGCATCGAGAATTGAGAACTGGATATTGAGACTTGGTTTTCTCTTGATCCCCGGCCCGCCGCGTCGACGTTCCGGCAGTGGCGACAGAGGAGACGCCTGTGCTCGCATTGGTTTACGACGGCGAGGTATCCCTGCGGCCGGACTACCCGAATCCGACCGCCGGACGTGACGAAGTGCTCGTGGCCGTGCGGAAGGTCGGCATCTGCGCGACCGATCTGGAGGTCTCGAGGGGGTACATGGGCTTCCGGGGGGTGATGGGGCACGAGTTTGTCGGCACGGTCGTCGCCGGCCCGCAGCAGTGGCGGGGCCAGCGCGTCGCCGCGGAGATCAATTGCGTCTGCGGGCGGTGCGACATGTGCAAGTCGGGGCTGGCCAACCACTGCCGCCACCGCACGGTCTTCGGCATCGACGGGCGCGACGGGTGCTTCGCCGAGCAGATCGCCGTGCCCGTCCGCAACCTGCACGCCGTGCCCGACGAGATCAGCGACGCCGAGGCGGTGTTCATCGAGCCGCTGGCCGCGGCGTATCAGCTCGTCCGCCAAGTGCAGGTCGCCCGCGCCGACCGCGTGGTCGTCCTCGGCGACGGGCGGCTGGCCCAACTGATCGTCCGCGTGCTGAAGCACCACAAGAAGCGCCCGACCATGGTCGGCAGGCACGCGGGCAAGCTGGGGGCCGCCGACAAGCAGGGCATCCAGACCGTACGCGTCGACCAGTTCGTCCCCGCCGCAGCCGCCGACGTGGTCGTCGACGCCACGGGCAGCCCCAGCGGCTTCGAGATGGCCATGCGCACCGTCCGCCCACGCGGAACGATCGTCCTGAAGAGCACGTTCGCCGCCGCCGAGGGCCTCAACCTCGCCCCGCTGGTGATCAACGAGATCACCGTCACCGGCTCGCGGTGCGGGCCGTTCTCCGACGCGATCGGCGCTTTATACACAAGAGAAGTGGACGTCTCGGCCCTGATTAGCGCAGAATACACGCTGGCGGAAGCGCCGGCCGCCTTGACCGCCGCTGCCGCGGGCGACAACATCAAGGTGCTGATGGATGTCTCCGGATAGGGCGTCAATCGCGTTCTCGTTCACATCGCTGCCGAACGGCTGGCAAGTGGGGCGGTTCGAAGCGTTGGGGCAACTGGCCGGGACGGTCCACGCCGTCACCACGCGGAACGGGCCGGAGTTCACCGCCTCGGCGCCGGCCGCCGCCAACGACGACTGCCGCCGCCTCGCCGACGCGCTCGGGCTGTGGGAGTTGGCTTACTGCGAGCAGGTCCACGGCGTGGAGATCGCCCGCGCCGCCGGCGGCGGCCCGGCCGGGCAGTGCGACGGGTTGATGACCAGCACGCCCGGCAGGGGGGTGATGGCCTTCAGCGCCGACTGCCCGCTGATCCTGGCCGCCGACGTGACCGGCAAGGCCGTCGCCGTCGCACACGCCTCCTGGCGCGGAACCGTCAAACGCATCGCCACCCGGCTGATCGAGGGGATGTCGGGCGAGTACGGCGTGGTCCCGGCCGACGTGATCGCCTGCATCGGCCCGGCGGTCGGACCGTGCTGCTACGAGGTCGGCTCCGACGTCCAACGCGCCGCCGTCCGCGGGATCGGGCTGCACGCCGAGCGTTTCTGCGACAACCGCGACGGCAAGCGCTACTTCGACTTGTGGGCCGCCAACCGCGACGAGCTGATCCGCGCCGGGGTGGCCGCCGAGAACGTCCACACCGCCCGCCTCTGCACCGTCTGCCACAACGACCTGTTCCCCAGCTACCGCGTCGAAGGCGAAGCCGCCCCCCGATTCGTCGCCGTCATCGGCCGAACCGCCTCCGCCTGACGGCCGGGCCGGTTGGCGGGCTCGGCGCGGCGCCCAACCACAGCCGGACCTCGCGATCCGAACGCGCCGGGCGTTCGGCATTCAACATTCAGCACTTGGCATTCGAAGGTACCGTTGCATGACGTAGTGTTCGACCCGCCAGGCCGCCTCGCCGAAGGCGGTCAGCTCGTAGACCCCGCCGGCGCGGCGCATCAGGCCGTAGTCGACCAGGCCGCGCCGCACGGCGGAGTGATCCCCGCAGGTCCCGGCCAGGCGGCGAGTGATCTCCCGCTCGCCGTAAGGGCGCAGCTCCGGCAGGGCGTATCGGATCGCCGCGCCGAGCGAGTCGTGGGTCACCAGCCTCTGGTCTCCGCGGATCTTTCGCCACATCGGCGTGCGGCTCTCCGCGGGCGCGGCGGCGTGCTTGCGGAACTTCGTCAGCGCCTTGCCCGCCGCCTTGCGGCGATTCTTGGGCCCGGTCGCCAGCAGGGGCTCGAGCAGCCCGGGCGCATCAGCCCCGCAGACCTGGCCCAGCGCCACCACGGCGGCCTCCTGCACCTGCGGGTCGGCATCGTCGATCAGACGCAGCAAGAGGGGGCGGGCCTCTGCGGTTTTCAGCCGCCCGATGGCCTCGACGGCGGCACGGCGTTCGGCTGCATTCGCGCCCCGTGCCGCCTCGATCAGCGCCGGCCCCGCGGACACGTCGCCGATCTCAGCCAGCGCAACAATCGCCGCCATACGCGTCGGCGGATCATCGTCGCCCAGGGCGTTCCGGACGCATGCGACGTGCTCGCGGGCCCGCAGGCATCCCAATGCCCGCACGGCGCCCTCGCGGAGGACCGCCTCCTGACGGCCTGCGATCTCGGCGACGGCGGCGGCGAGTTCCAGCAGCAGGTCCTCGCCGACATCCTCTGCCCGCAGCGGCGGCCATTTGCGCCGGCAGCGGACCTCGTTGGCGTATTGCCGGGGCGTGGCGTCGTCCAGCCACGGCTTCGCCTGGCGGTATTGGGCGAGGCAGCGGCCGACGCTTTCGGCCGCGGCCAGCGCGACGGCCCGGCGGCCGACCTCGCCGCCGCGCAGCAAGGGCGGCAGTGTCCGGCAGAACGGCCGGCCGGTGCGGCACAGCGCGTAGAGCACGTCGGGCGAGGCGTACAACTGCTCGGGCTTCGACAGGGCGGCGAACCGTTCGAGCAAGGGGGCGACCGCAGCCTGCGGGTAGCACAGCAGCACGTTCGTCACGAGCAGGGCCACGCCGTCCTCGCATTCGCCCAGCCAGTCCAGCAGCAGCGAGACTCTCACGTTCGCGTCGGCACGGGAGCGGATCAGGCAATCGAGCACGAGGTACGGACCGCGGTCGGGCATGTGTCTCGGCAGGAAGCCCGCGCCCGCCATGATCCGGCGGATCATGGCTCGGGCTCGCCCGGCCGTCTTGGGGTCCGCTGCGAGACAGCCGTCGACAACCACCTGCACGGCCGCCGCGCCGAGGCGCGGCAAGAGCAGCGCGAGGTTGCCGGCCGTCGCATCGTCGTCGGCGCGGCCGAGAAGCTCGACCAGTCGCTGCGGGCTTCGGCGCAGGATCACGGCGAGTCGCTCGGCCGGGCCGGCCTTCTCGCCGGCCAACTCCAGCAGCAGGGCGATCTCGGCGTCGACCTCTCTCCTGAACTGCTCGTCGTGTGGCATGGGGGGCTCCTCGACGTCGGGGGCGTTGTCCATCCGCGTCCGCAGCGCCCGGCGGGCACGGTGGAGGCGGCTCATCACCGTACCAACCGGCACGTCGAGGAAGGCGGCCGCCTCTTCGTACGACAGCCCTTCGAGGTAGTGCAGTGCCAGCACCAGCCGATGCGCCGCCGACAGCCCGCCAAGCCCCCGCGACAGCCGGGCCAGCACGTCCTGCCGGTCCATGTCGCCGGTCGTCGGGGCCGGTGGGTCGTCGGTCAGCTCCGCCGGCCCGCGCCTGCGCCGCCGGTGCCATTGGCGGCAGACGTTCATCGCCACCTGCCGAACCCACGGGCCGAACTTCGCTGCTTCACGCAACTGGGCGAGCTTCAGGTACGCCTCGACGAACGCGTCGTGGGCGAGCTGTTCAGCATCGCAGGCCGAGTCGGTCATGCGGCGGCACAGCGCGTGGATGGCCCGCCCATGCCGATCCACCAGCAGGCCGAACGCTTCCCGATCGCCCGCTCGAACCGCTCCGACTAACGCCGCGTCGTCCATCGCACACCTTCCTCACCCCGTACGATGCGCGAAGGGGGGGAGTATTCCCTGCATTAGCGCCGCAACGCCGCCCGCTCATTCGGGGAAGCCGAGGTCCTCGCCCTCGTGGACGGCCAGGCCGATCTGCTCGACGTGCGCCCTCCGTCCGTTGTACCACAGCAGCCACCGTCGCCCGTCGAAGATGGCGAAGGGCTTGTAGACGGCGTCGTGGTCCCATTTGCCTGTGCCCGGGCGGAGGATCGGATTGGCCGGGTGACGCTGCCAGCCGGTCAGCCCGTCGCGCGACCGGGCCAGCCCGATCTGAGCGTGGTGCACGTTGCGGAAGCCGATGTAGAACATGCCTTCCCGTCCTCGCTGATCGCGTGACCGATAGCGCTCGTGCCCTTGCTGCCGCCGACTTGGCCGGTGTACCACATGTGATAGCCATCCGATCGCTTGACGACGGCGGGGCGGTTGACCTGCTGCTCCCAGCCCGTCTTGGGGTTCGGCCCAAGGACGATCTGCGGGCGGCCCCACTTCACGCCGTCGGCGCTCTCGACCAGCGCGATGCTGCGTCTCGGCCGCCACGAGAACCACATGCGATACTCCCCGCCGTCGCGAAGCACGCTGACGTCGAAGCACGTGCCGAGCTTGCCCCCGAGAACGGGGCTGTGCGGCGACTTGACCCACCCGGCCGACGTGTCGCCGGCCGGCGCCGCCGCGACCACGGCCGCGGACGCCAGCAGCATGGCCCCCAGGGATACCAGCATCGCCGTGTGTGTCGGTTCCATCTGCCGCTGTCCTTTCCGTATCGGTAGGGCTTACACCAAACGCGCGGCGAAAGGAAGCGCGGCATGCGCCGGCGCGCCGCGAGCGTCCCCAGGAACTACGTCATCCCGCCGAAGACCGCGATCGAGAAACGAGAAATGAGGACCTGACCACATCCTCCCGGCAGAGATAGTGCTTGCTGACCTCGCGATCAGAGGTAGACTTGTCAGAGAGGCCGACGGCAGTCGTCGGCCGAAGGCCATCCGGGGAATCCCGGAGGATCGTGGTGGGATCGTCGCAAAGCCTGTGGCAGTGGGAGGACAACAGATGACGCGAAGCGCCGCTATTCTCGCGCTTCTTGCTTGCTGTGGTCTGTCGGTCTCCGTCGCCGTCGGGGCCGACCCGAACCAGACGTACGAGTCGCTCTACGGCATCGAGGCGCGGAAGGCCGAGGCGACGCCGGGCAAGGCGGACGATGTCGCTCTGGCCTCGAAGCTGCTTCGGGGAGCGGGCGACGCGACCGACGATCCGGCCCTTCAGGTTCTCTTGTACGTGAAGGCCCATCAACTGGGCCTCTCCCGCCCGGACGGCTACATCACCGCCCTGGCCGCCGCCTATCGACTGGCGTTTGCTCAGCCGGCCCGCAAGGCCGAGTGGGAACAGAAGGTGCTGGAGGTGCTGAAGCAGCGCTATCTGGCCGCGCGCGGCAGAGCGCAATTGCCCGCTGCCACGGCGTATCTTTCCCGGCTCTTGTACGTCGCCTCCAACGACTTCGCCGCCGGCCGGCTCGACTCGGCGCTGGCCCGCTACCGGCTGGCCCTGCCGATCGCGCGGAAGTGCAGGTCGTCCAAGGTCAATGAGATTCCCAAGTTCATCCAGGCGGCTGTGGCCCAGCAGAAGGCCAACCGGAGAATCGCCGAGCTTGAGAAGGCCCTGGCCGCCAGGCCCGACGATCGCCGCTCCGCTGCCCGGCTTCTCCAGCTCCACCTTATCGAGAATGACGACCCCAACAAGGCCGCGGGGCTGCTCAACCGCGCCGAGGCGGACGAAGCGACGCGCATGTTCGTCCCCATGGCCTGCAAGGACTGGTCCTCTCTGAACGAGCAGGCCTGCCTGGAGCTGGCCGGCTGGTACCATGGCCTCTGCGCGCGGGGCGGCGCGCTCGGCCGAGAGCGAATGCTGCGCCGTGCGAAGGCGTACTACGGCTGCTACCTGGTGCTGCACGGCGCCGACGACGGCCCGGCCATCCGGGCGAAGGAGGGGCTTCGCAAAGTGGACAGGGAGCTCTCGAAGTACACCGTGGCCGTCCCCTCCGCTGTCGGCCTGCCGAGCGGCGTCACCCCGCAGGTCCTGGCGTGGACGAAGCAGCGTGACAGCCTCTCTCCCAAGGACCAGGTGGCCGCCCTGGGTCGCCAGCTCATCGCGATGAACCCGGGATCGGACGTCGAGATCAAGGAGTCCACTATCGATCGCGGGCACGTGCGGACGCTGTACGTGCAGGGCGATTCGAGGACCGAATCGGTAACGCCCCTGTATGGGATGAAGCTGACCTCACTGACGTTTGCTGACAGCTCGGTTACAGGTGTCGAGCCCCTCCGAGGCATGCCGTTGACCAGCCTCAGGCTCGCGGGATCGACTTCACTGCGGTCTCTGACCGGACTGGAGGGGATGCCGCTGCGGAAGATACGCCTCGACGGCTCGCGGGTCGTCAGCCTGGAGCCCCTCCGCGGTCAGCCTTTGAGGGAGGTGGCCGTGCCGGGCTGCAAACAACTGGAGAGCTTCGTCGGCCTGGAGGGAGCGCCGCTGCGTCGTCTTCAGGCCGAACACTGCGCCAAGGTTGACGACCTTACCCCCTTGACGGGGATGCCGTTGGAGTGGTTGTCCATCGCGGCCACCGCCGTCGCCGACCTGCGTCCCCTGCGAGGCATGCCTCTGGCCCAACTCAACTGCGACAGCACGCCAATAACCAGCTTGGCCCCACTCAGCGAGACAAGGCTCAAGAAGCTCAACGTCGCTTCCTGCAAGAAGCTGCGAAGCCTGAGCGGCATCGAAGGCCTTCGGCTTGAGGAGTTGATCCTCTGCGATACGAAGTTTGCCCAGCCGAAGATCGCCGAGATGCTCAAGAAGAAGATTCCAACGCTCAGGGAGGTCAAGGTCAAGTGGGACTAGTGCCCTGTCGCGGATCCTTCGATGGATCGGGTGCCGTGGTCTGCGCCGTGCCGACAGGGACGGAGCAACCACGCGGGGCGGCACAATCGGCCGCAAGCGATGTGTCGCCCTTCAAAGGGCTCGTTCCCAGGTCGCTGCCGGGATCTTCCCGTCTCGGTAGGGCTTACACCAAACGCGCGGCGAAAGGAAGCGCGTCATGCGCCGGCGCGGCGGCAACTGTGCCGGCCGGCGCGCCGCCGGGGGCCGGATCGGGTGGCCGGCGGACGTTCCGGGCGAGACGGCAGTGGCCGGGGCGGTGTATCCCGGCCGAGATGTCCGCCGGCGGCGTCCGCACGCACAAGTGGAAGTGGTTGGTCAGCAACGCTCACGCCAACACACGCTACTCGCGCCGGTCGGCCACGTCGCCCAGCAACGACAACCCCCTCGCCCGATCGGAGTCATCGCGCACGATCGCGCAACGCTCCAGCCTCCGGCAGGTGACGTGACACTCCCCGCCCGGAATCCCGCCACGCAGCGGCCGTGCCATGCCAGAAGCCGGGGCCATCCCGCCGGCTACCCCTAGACCAAGAATGAAAGCCTCCTCAGCAGAATGAGTGGGTCAGTTTCGGTTCGGGGACCTGTCCGAGCGGTTGATAGAGAACAGCTTTCAACGCCTCGAACGTCCGTAAGCCGCCGGCTTTTCCCGCAGCGGGTTTCGCCTTGCTGTTCAGGCCCTCCCCCACGGCGGCGTCCGGGGGGCCGGCCCCCCGTACTCCCCGGGGTTTTCAAGGCATCGCTCCGGTGTCCGATGGCGATGGGCAGCGACGGCCTCCCACGGCACAAGCCGCAGGAGGCCCGATGCACCATCGGACACCTGAGTCATACCTCAGAAAACCCCGCGGCGCAGCCGCGCCTTCTTCGCCCACGCGGCCAGAGGCATCTCGGTCCCACAGGCAGACCTCGCGCCGGAAAAGCGACCCACACATTCTGTGAAAGAGCCAAATGAAAAGTGAAGACCTGCCCCCATCCTCCCGGAGACCGTCCCCGAGCCGATTCACAACAGTATAGCGCCCGATCCCGCTGGAGCGTGTGGCCATCGCGGTGCGGCATGCGTTGCGATGGCCACTCAGGGCGACTATCCGCCGCATCCAGCCGCCATGAACACAAGAGCGGCAGCCCCTGCAATGCTCCTGATCATCCTGTTCCCCTTCTCAAGCATGGGCAGAAGATCCCCCGCGCCGAGGCGGCGCTCTATTCCAGGTCCGGTAACTCCTCTCGGGGCAGAAGCAAACGAATGGACCGGCTCCGTCCAGGAGTTCGTTCGATCAAGCCGCGCCTCTCCAGCGTGAGGATCATCTGATGGACGGCTGGCGGCGAGACCCGGAAGTACCGCGCCATGTCCGCTTCAGCTGGTGGCTGTCCATTCAGCTTCGCGTAGTAGTAGATGAACGCAAGAAACTGCCCTTGCCTCGGCGTGTATCGGTTGGTCATTCCCAAGCTCCATCTGAGAGCCCTGTCGCAGCGGTGCTCTCACCGCCGTCTCAACACCCCTCACCGAATTCGCTCTTTCGCCGAAAAGGAGAAGCCGCCGGACGCGTCGCCGAGAAGCTCTCAACGGTCGAAAGACTCCCTGATCGACTCGAAATCGAAAGCCTCTGGCTGCCAGTTGCCCAGCCAGTGACGCCGCTCAAGAAGGTCCCTTCTGGTGGCTTCATCTTCTTCTGGATCGATGGGCTCCAGAGCGGTCAGGCAGTACTGGTAGCCGCCGATCCCGCCGCAGTCTTCGGACGGAAACGCCCTGGCTCCGCCGACCAAACGCCTCCGGAAATCCTCCGCGAGTTCGACAGACTGCTTCAGCTCAACCAGAAGCTCCCAGTTGTCGCCAAAGTCGTAGAGGTAGATGCACTTGCCTCCCTTCCTCTTGAAGTGCGACAACAGCGGAACGTCCCCGGCGGGCGGACCTTCTACTCGCTCGGGGTCCAGGTCATACATCTCGCGTCTGACGGCAGCGATGATATCCCGTTTCCCCGTGGTCTTGAGGAACGCAAAGAGATGGTAATCTTCCCAGCCTCCGACCTCCTGGACCGCCACATGCAAGTCTCGAAAGCTCGCCGTGTCCCTTAGCAGGAATCTCCGCCATATCCTCGGCGCAATGCCAAGCAGGGACACTTCGAGGTCCAAGTACGTCGGCATCTCAGGATTCCTTCCCTTCGGACGTGTGAGCGATCTTCTTTTCGCGAAAGAACGAAGCTCACCGGCTGCTCACGAACGAAACGGCATCGTCGTTGGTCAGCCGATGGGTCTCTGTTCTCGGTTCTGATCGTCATCTTGCAGTTCTGAACGGACTCGGGAAGTTGCTCTCCCCTCGCTCTCGATCGCCTCCCTGCCTCACCCAAGGAGGGTCACGAAGCCCTCGACGCAGTCCACGATGCGCTGGTGTTGCTTGCGTAGCTTCCCCACCTGGTCTGGGGGGAGGGGTAGCGTGGGCTCGCCCTTCTCGGGCGCGGCCTGCTCCAACATGACCTTCAGAAGGTAGCGCGGCGCGTTCAGCGTGTTCGCCATCTGCTGGGCAATCTGCGGCAGCATGTTCTGATGAGCAGCCTCAAAGAGGCCATCGAAGATGGGGCTTGGCGGATCTCCGTTGCCGCGTCCAGTCAAGAGCGGGACCAGCGGGATGCGCTGTGCACGCCACGCCAGGCCCTGTCGCTCACGGGATAGCCAGGGATCCACCTCCGCCAGGAATTGCTTCCGCACGTCCTCTTGGGTCGCCGAATCATCTAGTTCCCCCAGGCACAAGCGAGAGGCTGGAGGGCCTAACAGCACGCGCGCGTTGTCCCAGTCCAACACCTTCCCATCCGGCGGCGATTCATCAGGCACTAGAGCGAACGGCTTGGGCTCGAGCCATTTCCACATCCAGTACAGGCGTGCGAGCGTGCTGTAGAGAGCCAAGGTCAGCCTTTCTCGATCCACCACGCAAAGGAAGAACGGCAAGGGCAGGTTGTCAAGACACCGGACCTTATCCGGGGTATCGATCGCCAGCGGTCTGGCATTCGATTTGACTTGGACGGCGAAGCAAGACCCCACGGGCACGACGTTCTCGCCCATTTTCGCCGCGGGGTGCACGATGAAGTCCACGCCGAATTGATCTTCTTGGCGCGGCACGGGCACGACGAATCCTACCTGCCCAAGGGCAAACTGAGCCAAGTACTCCGACAGGGCACCTCCTCGCAAGGTCTCAGGGATAGCCATGCGTCTATCCTCTCTCGGTCGCGACGTGTCTCTCGCTGAGGTGGTCGCGTCCATTAAGCCAGGATTTCCCGGATAGCCTCACGCCCACGACCCTCGTGGGCGCTTTCTGGAAGATGGGGTCAGGTCTTCATTATTCACTTTTCGTGCCATGGGCCTTTGAGACGGTTGGTCGTTGATGCTCGCGGCGGCGCGAGGTTTGCTGACGGTATGGCCGTGTTAGCGATCGAGTCGGGGACGGGCGGACGGCGGTGGGGGCGCAGGTCTGCGGGCGTTTGTTTCACTTCTGCCTCCGCTTCGTCTTCTTCTGCTTCTTCTGCCCCTTCCACTGTTCCGTCTCAGCGTTGGTTGCCCAGCCCCATCCCTGCGGCATGCGGCCGCCTCGCCCGTCCTTCTGCCAGGAGGTGTCCGGAGGGGGAAGCTGCGCGGCCCAGGCGTCGTAGCGCTTCCGCATGGCGGCTACGACGTCCGCATGGGCTTCGGCTAGGTCCCTGGTCTCCTTGGGGTCGGCCTTCAGGTCAAAGAGCCGCCAGTCGTCGGGGTACTTGATCAAGCGCCACTGCTTCCAGCGCATCGCCCGGAGGTTTCGGCGCGGTGCATCCTCCGGATCGACGTTGTGCCAATACAGCTGCTCGTGCACGTCGCCGGCCTTCTCGCCCCGCAGGTACGGCAGGAGGCTCTTCCCCTCGCAGCGTTCGGGCAGGGGCTTGCCCGCGACGGCCGCCGCCGTGGCGTAGAAGTCCATCGTGCACATAAGCCCGTCGTAGGTCTTTCCGGCCGGCAGGCCGGCGGGCCAGGACACGATCGTGGGCGTATGCACCCAGCCCTCGAGCTGCGTGCCCTTTCCTTTGCCGCCACGGTAGGGCGCGGCGCTGCCCTGTTCGGCGAGGTTCGGGCCGTTGTCGCCGGTGAGGAGGATGACGGTGTCCTTCTCCAGGTTGTGCTTCTTCAGCATGGCCAGCAGCTTGCCGACCGCATCGTCCACCGCGATCAGCGCGCCGGCCAGTGCTTTGCGCCTGCCCGTCGCCTTGGAGCGGTTCTGATAGCGGGCGGGGGTGTCGCCGCTGGGCGAGTGGATGGCATTCGGCGAGAAGTAGAGGAAGAAGGGCCTGTCCTTGTTGCGGTCCACAAACTCGGCCATGTAGTCGCCGTCGAGGTCGGTGCGGAACACTTCGGACCCGTCACGTCTCAGGCAGATGAACGGCTTCTTGCTCGGCGCGGACCGGGCGACTTCCATGAACCCGCGATCCAGCGGGCCCTGCTGCCTGGAACCGATGTCCCACTTCCCGATCATGCCGGTCACATAGCCGGCATCCCGCATGAACTCGGCCATGGTCGGATGGTCTTTGGGGATGGGCAGGCCCCTGGCCATGCCGGACTTGCCGAACCGCTGTATGTACATGCCGGTCATGACGCAGCACCGGCTGGGCGAGCAGGGCGGGTTGGTCACGTAGGAGTTCGTGCACTTGACCCCGCCGGTCGCCAACGAGTCCATGTGAGGAGTGGGGATGTCCCGGCACCCGAAGCTGCCCAGATCGCCGTACCCCAGGTCGTCAATGAAGAGGATCACGACGTTGGGTTTGCGCCTGCTCGTCCGGCCCATGGCCAGTTCGGGCATCGAACCGATGGCGGCAATGCCGGCGGTGGCTGCTTTCAAGAAGTCGCGTCGTTCCATGGCGTTCCCGGCTTTCTTCTCCTGCCCGTTTGGTTGCTGCGGGCCCGCGGCGAGCCCGGCCTCTGTGACAGTCTTGTCACGGGCCGCGAGATCGGCAAGTGCTTTCTCCGGGGGACAGGGCCAGGCCTTCGTCTTTCGCTTCTTGCACGGCAGGCCTGCGGGGCGGTTGACCGTTGATGCCCGCCGCGGCGTGAGGTAGGTTGACGGCCTGGCCCTGTTGGCGGTCAGGTCGGGGACGGGCGGACGGCGAGGCGAGCGATGAGCGCAGAGGAACTGAACGAGCGGTTCGGCATACCGGAGGCGGCGCGGTTTGAGGCGGGGCGGGGCGGTCTGACCCGGCTGGTGATGACCGCCGGCGGAGGGCAGGCCCACGTGTATCTGCTGGGCGCCCACGTGACGCACTGGCAGCCGGCCGGCGGCGAGCCGGTGATCTGGCTCAGCGAACACAGCGCGTTCTCGCAGGGCACGGCCATCCGCGGCGGCGTGCCGGTCTGCTTTCCGTGGTTCGCCGCCAAGGCCGACGACCCCGGCGCGCCAATGCACGGCTACGTCCGCCTGATGGAGTGGGACGTCGAGTCCGTCGAGCAGAGCGAAGACGGCAGCGTGACGGCCGCGTTCTCGATCCGCTTCGGCGCGGCGATGGGCCCGACCTGGCCCGGCGACTTCGAGGCGCGGCACACGGTGACGCTGGGCGAGTCGCTGAAGCTCTCGCTCCAGGCGGTCAACCACGGGCGCGGGAACCTGGTGATCACCGAGGCCCTGCACAGCTACTTCCGGGTCTCCGACGTGCGGAAGGTGTCTCTCCGCGGGCTGGAGGGGGCCGAGTACTTCGACAAGGTCGCCGGGCAGTGGAAGACCCAGCCGGGCGGCCCGCTGACGTTCTCGGGCCAGACGGACAGCGTCTACCGCATCGCGGGCGGCTGCGTGCTGGACGATCCGCCCCTCGGCCGGAGCATCGTCGTGGCCAAGGCGGGCTCGAACTCGACGGTCGTCTGGAACCCCTGGGCCGACAAGGCCCGCGCCATGCCGGACTTCGGCGATGACGAGTGGCCGGGCATGCTCTGCGTCGAGACCGCCAACGCCCTGACCGATGCCGTGACGGTCCGCCCGGGCCGGACGCACACGATGACGGCCGAGATTACCTCGGCCCCGCTCGGCGCGGCCGTGCCCGAAGCCGCCGCGCCTCCGCCGGACAGCGCGCCTGCCTCGCCCGCGGACCGCGGAGCGGAAGTTGCTGACTGGACGCAGTTCACGGCGAGCGTCTACGTAAGGGCCTCCGTCGCGGCCGTGTTTGAGGCTTGGGCGACGCGGGCGGGGCTGACGCGCTGGTTCCTCGAGTCGGCCGAGTTCCGCCCGCCGGGCGAGGCCGCCGCCCGAGGCGACGGCGTGGCACGATCGGGCGACCGGTATCGATGGACCTGGCTCGGCAGCGACGAGGTCATGGAAGGGACGATCGAGGGCGTCGTCTGGCCGGAGGGCCTGTCGTTCACCTTCGGCCAGGCCGGCCACTGCCGCGTCTGCCTGAGAGGCGAAGGCGACGAGACCGTCGTGGAGGTGGTCCAGACCGACCTGCCCAGCCCGGCGGTGTACGCCGACTGCAACAGCGGCTGCACGTTCTACCTGACCAACCTGAAGTCCGTCCTCGAAGGCGGCCCCGACCTCCGCGATCCCGATACCGCCCACAAAAGCGTGGTCAACCGCTGAGCCGGCGGGAAGACGGGGACAGCATGAGCGCCGGGCCAGACCGGCATGGAGTAGTGGACGGGAGAGCCTTACGTGGAAAGCAGTAGCGACCCACCACGGCCCCGAGTGATGGCGGCGTGGCCGCAAGGCCGCGCTGTAAGCGTTTGCAGGGGAACACACAGGCCGGAACAAGGCGTCGGCGTCCGGCGCGGCGGGCTATGACGGAACTGTGACCCCATCCCCGCGGCCAGAGAAGAAGGACAACCTCTTCTCTTGTCTTTCTTCTTGCCCCCTGCCCCAGGCGGCCTCACGCCACGGCTGTCTCCTTCCTCGTTCGCGTTGCGGACCAACTTCACCTGTCGGTCCCAAGCCTACCGGAAGGAGACTTGCTTCATAGACTCGGACTACGCAACTCGGTTTCTGTTGGCTGTTCGCCTTGTTCTCGGCTTGCGTCTCGGCTCTTGATGGCGAGCGAACGGGCAGGAAAGAAGGAAGAGCAGTCGGAGGGCGAGGAGAAGATAAGAAACGGCGATGACTCAATGCTCAATTCTCGATCCTCAATGCCCAAGCAGACGGCCGTGTCTTTGCTCGCAGTTCGCGGGGAATCGCCTGGCCGGATTCGGTGTTGGGCTTCCGGCTCGCTCGCTTTGGAGACCTCTTGTCTTTGCCGGTTCCTGCCCCGATCCGTTGCCGTCGTTGTTGGGGCTCTGCCGCCCAAGCGGCTGGGATCCATCGCTTACCGGCCAATGGTGGCGTAAGACGGACTGTCTTGGCGGACTGGTTGCTCGGTCATGGCCTCGCCCGCACGGGGCGGGTGGTGGCCGGACCCGGTGCGCGAAGATCCATGGAAGCGGCCTGGTGCTCTGTCGCCGGTGAATCGATGGGTGCCGTGGGCTGCGAAGCGAAGCGGAGCAACCACGCCGCGCCGCCCCCGCGTGGCTGCTCCGTCCCTGTCGGGACTGCGCAAACCACGGCACCCTATCCATCGAAGGACCCGCGAGGCAGTACTACAGCGTCGGGGCGAGGTCCGTCGGTTCGGCGAGGAGGAGGATGGAGGTCGCCTCGGGCAGCGGATCGAGGGTCTGGCCGCAGGCCGGGATGTCGGCCGGCTCGTCGTCGACGGTGGGGGGGTCGGCCGAGCGCGAGCGGCGGGCGTCTTGGGTCGGCCG
>Ga0180437_10001469_pt1 | contig 40359 bp, 62 predicted proteins | sample SS_ome_4_FD_132410 | JGI IMG/M metagenome (GOLD analysis project Ga0180437, IMG submission 132410) | Hypersaline lake sediment archaeal communities from the Salton Sea, California, USA - SS_3_D_1 metaG | ecosystem: Environmental > Aquatic > Non-marine Saline and Alkaline > Hypersaline >...
GTCATAAGCTAGCGCCTCGACGCGTGCCAATTGGTGTTCGGTCAACGGTTTTCGTGGCTTGGACTTGGCCATGGTGTCCCCTACTCAACGACGGATGGCCCCGTGGATACGTCCCCGTCCAACGCCGCGTCCAACACGCGTTCCCCGGAGCGTATTTGCTCAACGGTCACGACGACGCGTTTTCGATGGGCCGCCAGCCGGTCGATTGGTTGGCCCGTTTCCGGGTCCATGTCGACCACGCCACGGGCCTCGTACAACAGAACGCCCGCCAGCGTGTTAGCCAACCGGGCCATGGTCGTGGAAGCCGCGCCGCCAGAAATCGGGATGGTGTACGGTCCGCCCCTTAGCCGGTCGTGTAGATCGGCCTCCGCGTCGTCGATGGCCTCCGCAATCCGGGCCGCCATCTTGGTGGCGTCTTGGTCGTTGTCTAGGTCCGCCCACGCGTCCACGTTGTCGGACCCGAATATGGACCTAATGCCCGCGTCCGTGCCATAGTTCGCCATGTCTTCCCCCCTACTTGGTCCGCGTCAACGCGTACCACACAAGGTTGGCCGCCGACACGCCAAGGAAACACCCCACCGCGACCGCCGCCGCAATGATTGCCAGAAATTCAACGCCCATGGTTACCCCGCAATGTCTTGGATAATGCCAACCGCCGCCAGCCCCAACAGGATGGCCGCCACGACCGCCCACCACGCCGTCCAGAATAGCCGCCGCCTGCCCATTACCACGCCCGCAAAAATAGAAACCGTGCGTTCCAGCCCACCACAACGCCGATAGCAAACACCGTGCCCGTGTAAAGCAACCACCGCCCGGTCCCTATCCCACGCATAGCCCAGCCTAGCCGGGCATATTGAAACCCGCGCCACAAGTAGGGGCCGACCACCGCCAACGCGATGGTGGCCACAATGCCGATAGCCACGCCGATTATCATAGCCGCCCCCCGGTCTTGAATAGTACCCACGCCACCGCCGCGACAACGCCAACGATAACGCCCAGCACGAACAACAGGAAAAGCAACATGTCCGCCTCCTACGTGCCCGTTATCCAATCGTACACCATGCCCGCAAGTGTCGCGGGCCACACAACGAAATTGAACGCCGCCCACAACAGCCGGGGCCGGAGCGTTAAGTGTTTCCGTTTCGGGCATTGGAACGCGACCACGCCCGCGATGATGCCGCCCACCATGTACGTGGCCAGCATGGACGCCAGTATATCTAGCATATCACCACTCCCACACGTCCAACGTGGCTTGCCCCGCCGCCCCGGGGGCCGACACGGTCACCACCACGACGTCGTCCGCGTTGCCCGCAAGGACTGAGCCGCCCAACATCGAAAAGGACAACCCCCCCTTTTCTACGTACTGTTTGAATTTGGTGACGCCGCCCACCGTGATGGTAACGACCGTGCCCGCCGCCGGTGTGCCGCTTATCGACACTTGAACCCGCCTCAACACGACCCGTTTTCCGCTTGCGGGCGTGATAGTCACCACCGCCGCCGTGTTGGCCGCCGGGTAGTTTTCGTGCTTTTTGGCAATCGCCCCGTGGGGTATCGTCTGGCCCATTTCACTCCTCCTCCGCTAGGGCAACGCACACGACGCCAGCCGCTACCGTGTCGCCCGTCAAGGTTGTAACGCCGACATGGGGACCGCCCCCTATTTCGTCGCCGTCAATATAGCAATAATCCGCCGTGAGCGTGCCGCCCGCCGCTATGGTCGTTTCGCCCGCGAAGTACGCCGCGCCCGAGAGGTCGACCGCGCATCCGGGCCACGCAAACGTCCCGCCCAACACTAGGTTGTTGCCGTCGCCGTCCCAATCGTCAGTGTACGCCGCATCTATTGCCAGCCCACCGGATGCAACCGCCCACGCGTCCGCTTGTGTCACGTCGCCCGTGGTGATTGTGAGCGTTCCGCCCGTCTTGTCGTATTCGCTGGACGCAGTCGTGGTCGCGTTGGGTATGCTTTGCTCTTGGTCCGCGTTGCCCGACCAAACAAACGTCCCCGTGTAACCGTACGTGCCCAACGCGTCCGCCGATTCGGTCAGGTCGCCATAAATTGGCGTGTCGTTTAGGTCGATGTCCGTATGTACGCCCGCGTTCTTGCGGGTCATTTGTAGATTGCCGATACCGCCCGTGTTGGTGAATTCAACCGTTCCGTTGCTTCCGTAATTTCGCACCACGACCAAGGGGAGATATCCGCTGCCGGAACAACTGGACGGGGTGTTAAACGCGACCGTTGCCGTGGGCGCGATAGACGTTGTGTGGTTGTCCACTTGGCACGTGCAATTATCCGCCACGTAGACGGTCCCCGCGCCAGTGATAACCGCCCCGTCTTCAATCCATAGCTTACCGCTAGCCGCCGCAAAAATGGACGTTGTCCACTCCGCTTGCCCGTGGATGGTTAGCCCCCCTGTCCGGTAGAACGCCGCGCCAAATTGGACGTGGGCACCTTCCGCGACAATCCAACCATATAGCCGACTATCGGCAGTCACCGGGCTCCCTAGCGCCCCGCCGGTCAACACGCAAATGCCCGTCCCGTACGTGAACGTTGATAGCCCGTTGCCGTTCACCGGGCCGGACGTGCCGAATAACCCCGCGCCCGCGTTGAAACATCCGTTTTGTGCCGCGCTAGCAGCTATGCCATCCGTGCCGATGGCCAGCGCGTACGAACCACGGGAAAACGTGCCCGTATAGGACGCCCCAAATTCCAGCCCCTTAACGCCCGGGGTTACCGTGTACACACCGCCGCCGTCGTCGGTCACGCTTCCACAGTCCGCCGATAATGAGCAATTGCCGTTGTTGCCGCCCGCGCCATCGAACACCGCAACGTCCGACGCGCCCGGGGCCGTGGTGTCGTTCGGGCCGTTAGACGACAAGGACCATTTGGTGTCGTCGCTCAGGTTGCCAGCCGCGCCGGAAATCCAATACTTACGCGTCATGTCGTCCCCCTCACGAGTAGTCGTCCGGGCGTTCCACGTAGTCGTGGCCGCCACGCCTGATTGTCCGGGCGTTCCACCATGACGCCAGCCCCCACAATAGGAACATGGGCCACAACAGCCCCATGCGCAGGCACATGGACGCCCGCCGCCAGCGCCAGCCCGGGGGCTCCGGGTCGTCGTCGCGTGGCATACGGAACCACAACAGGACGCCCAACCCAACCGTTGCCGCCAGATAGACCGCCGCCATGCTGGCCGCGCCCCACATTAGAACCACCACCCACGTCATCGGTCACCTCCTTTGATTGCGTACGCCACCCCCAACAAAACGATTGCTGGCCACGCCAGACACGCCGCCGCAACGGACGCCAGCCGCCAGCCCACGGGCATGGGTGGTCGATGCGGGGGCCGCTTGGCTTCCCCCGTGATGGCCCACGCCATGCGCCCGAATGGAACGCCGACGCCACACCACAAAAGGATAAACGCGGTTGTGGCCATCATGCGTTTTTGACGGGCACAAACCCCGCCCTGCCGCGAACGTGGATTGTGTAGCCCGCCACGTCCGCCGGGACTTCCCCATTGCCAACCACTTTGGCCACTTCCACGGACGTGCCCGCCCCCGCGATAGCCTCGATGGCGTTTTCCAACGCCGTGACTTGGGCCGCGTTCAGCTTGGCCGGTGTCTGGACCAACACGCACGTAATACCCTTGCCCGCTTCCGGGGCCGGGATCGAAAAGAAAACGCGGGCCAACTTGCGGACCGCGTCCGCCATCGCCCTTGTTGCGCTTACCACTGGAATGTCCGACATTGCCGCGCCTTTCATGCCGCGCGGTCGTTGTGAACATGGAAGAATGGGACGCCGTGGATATGGACCCACGACGCCCCGCCGGATAGGGAACCGGAAGGAGACGACCACCCGCGCGCATGTGGCCGACACCGGGCATTATGTCAACTCAGCCGTGGATTGCAAACGGATTGCCGAAAATTCCCCGCGCGCGGGCGTAGTTCGTGGAGACGGGGCCGTTTTTCCGTCTTCCGCCCCCACTTTAACCCCTAAACCGTTGCGGGATGGTGGGTTGCGTCGGATTTTGGCCGATTCCTTTAGTCTGGACCCCGATATTCAAGCATGGACACGAAAACGGGGGCCACGCCAAGGAGATAGCGTGGCCCCCACCCAAAAAAGAGGTTACGTCTGGCCCCCATGTCGTTACAACGCGACAACCGCCTCCGTGGGGGGCGTGGGGAACGCGGGGCAATGTCTACCGCGTGGCCGTCCATGCTAGACGCCCACGTTTCGACCGCCAGCCCGGGCGTTTATTCGTCGTCGTCCGCGCCTATCCGCTCGAACGCCACAAACTCCGCCAAGTGTAGCGGAATCTCGGGGGCCGGGGCAACCATTTTTCCGTCTTCCCCTTCCAATGCGTACGGGCCAACATATCTGAAACCGGACACCGGGCCGTAGAATGGGGCGTCCATGAGCGCCACCGTTCGCCCGTAGTCCCCGGGGTGGTTGAATGCCACCCTTAGCCGTCCCTCCCTCAAAACGGGGCATATCGTTGTTTCCACGCCCGTGGCGTGGTTGGTAACCACAAACGGTTTAGTGCCGTCCACGACGACGGGGCCGGGCCGCCAGCTTGGACGGATACGATACGCCCTCACCCCCGGGGGGTGGTCCCCACGCCGTGGGCCGTCAGACAGCCTTTCCCACCGCCCGCCGGTGTCCCTTGGTGCCCAATAGTCCATGGGGACGTCCGGGCATATCCACGCCGCCGTCAGCAGCGCCCGCCGTGGGTCGTCGTGTTCCAACATTCCGAACATCGGGACCACGGACGCCGTGACGCGTTCCCAAATGTCTTTCCCGTAGTTCATACGCAACAATCGCATTGCTTCCGCTTGGTCCATTGTCAGACCGCCTTTCTTCCGTTCGGGTTTAGTGTGTAGCCAAGCAGGGCCGCCATAACCATGGCGTCCCACATTAGCCCGTGGCGACTGAACGCAAACCCGCCGTGGGCCGCGTCCCGCACCGCCAGCCGGTCGAATTCCTCCGCCGCCTCTTCCGCTTGTTCCCGTTGCTTGTCCGACACGCCCCATAACCGGGGCGTGCCCTTGACTTTGAACGGAACCACGGGCCGGATGTTGTCTAGCCAAAACGTGTAGTATGTTTGGCCGTCGTCGGGGGGCGTGAACAAGGAAAATGCCACGTCCTCGGCCCCCCACGGTTGGACGTCGCCCAATGTGGCGATGGCAACACACGCGCCCGCCATGTCACTATACGCGTGAACCCGGGGCGTGGCCGTCTGGCATATCAACAGCGTTCCACGAAAGCGGGTTGACCACGTCCGAATTTCCGCCGTCTTGAATCCCGCCCGGATTAGCCCCGCCCACGGGGCGCGTACCGATAGCCCGTACATGTCGCGCATGGCCTTAGTCTCCTTGAAATAGTGGCATGGCCGCCGGGTCCGGGTGGCGTTCTTCCGGTTGGCCGTTCGTCGCGTTGGGCCGCCCTTCCAACACCGCCTTTATGGCGTGCAATTCCATCAGCAGCTTGCCCTTGAGCGCGTCCAGTTCTTCCGCAATCCGTTCGACGTCGTGTTCCAGCGCCGCCAGCCGGGCCGCTTGGTCAATGGGCCGCGTCCGTCGGGTCCGCATGGCCCCCAATTCGACGCCGCCCGCCGTGGCCACGTTGCGGATGTTCTGAGCCGTAACGGGCTGTTTGTTTTCGCCTTGCCACCGTGCCACCAATCCGTCCCACGTGGCCGATTCCTTGACGTCGTCCGGTAGTCCCCGCAACCAATCCAGCAGTTGGAATTTGGCCGCGTCCGTCAGTTGGTTTACTTGTCTTCCGTTGCTCATTTCGGGTTGTCCTTTCGGTCGTCGTTCTAGGTTTCTAGTTGTCCGGGGGCGATACGATACACCGTTGACGGGGTCCGCACGACTTCCCCCGCCACCGCGTCCACTTGGTCCCCCAATTCGTCCAGCCGTTCCGCGTGCCCCGCCATCCACCACCGCTGGACGAACACGATAAACCACAACGCCACGACGTTGACGCCCAATACAATTTCCCAATTCATAACGTCCCTCCATTTCAGGCTTGCCACATACGCCAGACGGGCCGCCCCGTCAATCTGGCCATTTCAATACAAACTCGCATACAACGCATGTCCTCCCACCCGGGGATTTCCGCGACGACGACCGCCTCCGCGCCACTAATCGCCGCTTTGTAGAATCTCAACCACTTGTTGAATTCCCGGGCGTTGCTATCCAGCCCGGGCGATAGCATGTCCGCCGCGTACAACGCCGGGCACCACGTCGTAACGCCAGCCGCCGACAGTTGCCGGACCGCGCGTTGTACGGGCTCGATCATTGGGGCCGCGAATTCCGCCCAGTCCGCAACGTGCGGGCCGATGGTCACCACCCACTTGAGCGCCGCCAGCGTTCCGGGCCATTGGTCCGGGTCGCGACAACTAAACGTCGACGTGTCCATGGCCGGGGCCAGTAGCCACCCCCCGCCAATGTCGGACCCCGTGTTGGCGTCCGGTTTCGGTTTCTTCCGTACTGCTCCCATCCGCGTTACTCCTCCATGTTAAAGGTTGCACCGTCCACAACGCCCTTTGTCTTTCGGGTTTCGAGCTTACCGCTCATTAGTCCCCCAGCCCCGCGAACAACGGATAGCGTCCGTTGTCGTGTTCCTTTATCCAAAGCGTTTCAACCCGCCGTGGTGCGTTGCCGTCCTTGATGCTGGACCCGCGCACGCGTCCCGCCGCGTGGCTTGTCGTCTCAAAATCGACCCGTCGCCACGGGCCGGTTTCTAATGGCTCGTATATCGGGTGGGCGTAGCCACTAACCACGCATTGCCCCTTGGCGTCCCGGATTGCATCCACCAACGCCGCGTGGTTGGCGTCCGACATTTCCGCCGCGTATACGCCTATGTTGCCCGCCCTTGTATCGTGGACATACGGGGGGTCGATATAGAACACCGTATCGGGCGTATCCCAATAGGCGATGACGTCCAGCGCGTCCCGTGAATCGAGTTGTACGCGTGTTAATCGGTCGTGCCACCGTGGAAGCATTGCCAGCCGCGCCCGCCACTTGGCGGTTTGTTCCGCCATCCCGCCGGACACCGTGAACACGCGCCCCCAGTCGCCGGGGGTGTTGGCCTTGCCGCCAAACCCTTGGTTTTGTCTCACGAAAAACGCCCACGCCCGCGTGACCGGGTCCGCGTCCATCGGGCTTTGAAGTGCCCGTATAAACTCAGCCCTTGCGTACGGGGTCCACGTGACGCGATGACAGAACGACCGGAACGTGTCCGGGCATTGCAACACGCGAAACAGGTTGACCAATTCGCCGTCTATGTCGTTCAACACTTCCACGGGCCGGGGCCTTGGAAGATGGAAAAACACGGACGCCGCGCCCATGAAGGGTTCCACGTACACACGCCCACGTGGCAACAATGGCACTATCTTGCGGGCCAGCTTCCCTTTTCCGCCGAACCACAACACGGGGGCACGGTCCGCGTGGCCGGTCCCCAGGTTGTCGCGTGCCGCCTTGCCTATTGCGTCCATGCGTTCGGTCATGCGTTTACCGCCTCCATGGTCCAGACGGGGACACTATCGCGTTTCGCCAACTTGCGTTCGGACTGGAACACGGGACACGCCTCGGACCCGGGCATGTCCAGCACAATGACGCCGGTGGCCACGCTCAACAACGCCGGGTCCAAAACCCAACGGTCCGCCAACCACGTGTTGCCGGTTTCCACCATGGCGTGGGCCATGACCAACGGGGATACCACGAACACGCCCGCCTCGTGCAATGCGTCCAGCGCCGCCAGTGCCACTTGGACCCGGGCACGGTATAGGCCCACCCGGTCGAATTCGTAGGGCGTGGACAAGTACCACAACGGGGCGTCCCGCAACGCTTCCATGGCCAAGGATTCCCACCCGTGGTTGTGTACCAATTCGATTGGCCGCGCCGTGTCGTTGGCCGGTCGTAAATCGAACGACAACGACGCCGACATGTTAGACACTAGAGTTATCTTGGGCGTGGTCATTTCACCCCCCTTTCCCTTGCGGTTTTGATCTTGGCCGCCGCTTCCACGTACGCGTTGGCCAGTTCTTCCACCTTCCCGGTGTGGATTGCGACGATTAGCGCCTCGTGTCCCTTCCATCGGTCCGACGTCCACCCCGCAATGTCCACGCCCGTGGCCGCCTTTAGTCCGCGTGCCGCTTTCAACACGCGTTCGTCGTCGGTCGACGCCCGCGCCGCTTCCCGGGTTATGCGTTCCGCCCGGTCGATGGTGCCACTAACCTCCGCCCGGGCTTGTTCAATAGCCGCCGCCCTGAGTTGTTCCCGGACTTCCGCGCCCGACTCGTCCGCCCGCCTCAACACCGCCGCCACAAAGCCGACGTCTAACGCCACCACGTTGGGGTTGGGCTTGGGCTTGACGCGTACCCGTGGGGCCGAATACTCCGACACGACGACGTGGCCCCACCCGTCCGGTAGTTCACCGGGCCGGATAATGTCCGGGGGCGTGGCCATAAACCATTGGTCACAATACTTGTGGATTGCGTCCGCCTTGGCCGGGTTGCGTAGTTCTGACAACCAATCGCCGCGTTGACATTTGATTTCCACGCCCGCCAACCACAAACCACGAGACGGGAACGTTTGGCACACGATAGCGTCCACCCGTCGCGTGGCTTGGCTTCCGGTCGCGTCCGCCACTTGTGGCAATAGGACGTATGCGGGCCGCTTCCATAGCTTCCCCAATTCCGCGAATACGGACGCCTCCACCCATTTGCGTTTAGCCATCACTCGCCTCCTTCCCGTCGTCCACGCCCACGAATTCCGACGCCCGGGCCGCCGCTTCCGCGTTGCACACCGCCGCCCGTATTCGCGCCGCCCGCCGTTGTATCCGATGTTCCGCGCACACATGGCATAAATCGCCGCCGTCGTCCGTGGGCCGCCAATGGTGCCGCCGCAACCACGACGTTATGTCCGCGACCACGTCCTCCACTATTCGGCCCTCGTCGTTGGTCCCCTCAAACGTCTTGCTCATTTCGATTCCGCACGCGTCGCAACGCGCCACATATTCGCCAATGTTCTTGGCCATGTCGTCCCATCCTTTCACCATTGGCCGTTTTCGCGACCGATCAAAGCAACCTTGACACACCGCAACCAAACCCGGTAGGGGTGGTATTTCCGCTCGCCGAATGGGTACGCGTCCCGCAATAGAACCCGCAATTCTTCCACGCCCGCGTCCGGGTTGGCTTTCATAATCGTGTCAATGGCCGCCCACGCTTTCCCCTTCCAATCAATGGCCATTCGCCGCCCCCTTTCGATACTCAGACAACGCCCACGCCATTAAGCCGCGCCGCCGGTTGTGTCCGTTCGCCTCAATGTACGTCCACACGGTCCGCGACATAGACAACGCCGCGCCAACGACCGTTCGCCCGTCTGGCATGACCGCCATTAGGCCGCCGCCGTGGATTCGTACGCCCGTTGTGTGTTCGTAGACCGCCCCGCCCATGTGACGCCAGCCCGGGCCGGGCTTGATTGTGTCACGTGTCATTGGCCACCTTCCTTTCGGTATCGACGCCCAACAAAAACGCCGTGACCACAAACCGCGCGACTAGCAGCGACGAATTGTCCGGGCCTCTGTAATCAAAGCCGATAATTGGGGCCGGGTCGTCCTTGCGTTCTTCGGACGCCCGGTAGTTGCCAACCTTGACGCTTAGCGACACGTGCAACAGCCTAGCCAGTTCGCTGACGTGTCGAATGGACAACGGGACGTTGGGACAATCGACGCGCCGCCCCAACGGGGGTTGCCTCCCGCCGGGGTCGTTGTATTGCATAATCATTGGGCCGCCTCCACCCGCAACGGTCCGTCGGTCGCTTCCGCCGTCAATAGGACCACGCCGCAACGCTTGCATTCCGCGTCCACGTGTTCCCGGTTGTCGGGGTCCAGCCCTTCCCATGCGCCTTGTTCGACGACAAGGACGCCGCCGGTTTCCGCCAGATATTCCGCCGCAATCTCTATGGCGATGGTCCAGCGTTCCCCCTCGGACAATTCGGAATACGGAACGACGCCCCGCGTGGCGTGACTGAATACCAGCCGCCCCGCTTCCACCGTGAGGGAACCCGCCTTGATGGCCGCCGCCAACACGTCGTCCGTGGCCCGTGCCGCGTCCCTGAGCCGTTCCGCGTCCTTGAGCGTGTCGGACGCGTCCGCCCGCTTGGCCTTATTCGCCGTCAGCCGCTCGGACAGTTCCGCCCGCTTGGACGCGTTGGCCGCCGCCGTGCCAAGCCGTTCCGTTTTTGCTTTGGCCTCTTCCACTTCCGTGTCGGTCACGCGGGGGACGTCGTGCAACGCCTCAACGACGCCAGTTAGCCGTATCCATTCCGCCGACGCCGCACGGGCCGCCGTCGTTTCCGCCTTGGCCGCGTCCAATTGCTTGTGGGCCACCATGGTGGCGTCCGTGGCCGCCGCCATGGCCCGTTGTGCCTCCTCAAGCGCCGCCGCCGCTTCCGCTTCCGCTTCCGCCGCCGCGTCGAACGCCGCCCGGGCCGTGTCTTCCGCCGCTTGCATGGCTTCAATGTTTGCGGGTGGCGTGGTCGTGTTCAATGTCGCCGTGGCCCGTTGTGCCGCGTCGACCGCTTCCACGTACGCGTCCCGCATGGTGGCGATGGCCGCCAGTTCTTCCGCCGCCTTGACTAGCGCGCCGCCCGGGTCCACGTCGGTTGCCGGGATGGCGTCAAGGTCCGCCTCGGTCTCTTTAATGATGGCGTCCGCCGCCGCCATGTCCGCGTTTGCCTTGTCTTCCAATCGCCGGGCCTGAGCGTGGAACGCCCGCCGGACCGCGCCCGCCGCCGTGACCACGTCCGCGTCCAACGCTTGGCCGGACATGACGGTGTCGAATTCGTCCGCGTCCTTGGCCAGTTTGGCGAACGCCTCCGGGTCCGTCTGGATGCCTTGCAACGCGACAAGCGCCCGGATCCTTGCGTTGTCCGACGCTTCCGCGCCTTTCAATCCGGGATCCACAAGGGCCGCAATACTCAGCCTGCCCTCTAGGTGGTCCACTTCCATTTCCCCGGTCCGCCTGAGCGAACGCCCGACGGTCAGCCGCGCGCCGAACCCGTCAACCGTTCCGCGCTTTTGTCCGTCGGACGCGTGGACCCGTGGGCCTTTGTCGGACATGGCCGATTGGATGGACGCCAGCGCGGTTGACTTCCCCGCGCCGTTTCGTCCGCGTAGTACGACGACGCCGCCCCCCTCGGGAATCGGGATTGCCAGCCGCGCGATTGGTCCGACGTTCTCAATATCGAATTGATTTTCTTGTGTCATTTCGGGTTGTCCTTTGTTGGTGTTGCGGGTGGCGTTATCGCCGCCCCTTTTTCGTGTTCTGAACATCCGCCTCCGAACGCCGGAACCGGATTAGACGACGCCCCATTGGCTTGGTCGTCTTTCCCGCCGGGCACACGCCTAGCGTAACTCGCCCGTCTTCCGTCGCTTCCACGGACACAACCACTAGGTGGTCCGCCGCCGCCCGAGCATGGCCAACAGCCGCCCGGAATGAAGCAACGCCGGGATTGGCCACGTGGTCCGCCTCAACGAAACCAAGCAAATGGTTGGGCGTCGTTTCGAGGGACTTGGCCAGCGCCGCCAGCTTGTCCAGCGCCGGAAGGTATCGACCGTAAACCCACTCCTCCACGGTCCGTTCCGACACGTCGTTGGCTTCCGCCACTTGCCGGGCCGTCAGCCCCAATAATTGCATGCGCCCGCGAATACGCGCGCCGAAATCCTTTTTATCCATCTTTCACCTCCTCGTGTTCGGTTTCGACCCATTCCCGATAGTCCGCGTATTTGTTCGGGACGTCCACCCATCGCCGCACGTAAACGACGACGCGCGGGTGGTCCCCCCGGTCAACGTATAGCTTTGCCTGATTGTGGACGACCACTTGGCTGTCGTCCTTGTAAAGGATGTTCGTTAGCGCGTCCTCGATTGCCCGGGCCAGCTTGGATAGGTCCGGTTTCGTCGTTGGCCACCCCAACGCGCCGGGCCGAATGTCGCCGGACTTGAGATAATGCGACTTGGGCCGGGGTAGCCACACGGTCGTGGTCATGGCCACCGGGTGGGGCCGTGGTATCATGTCCGCCGGACGCACGACGCCGAAACAGGCCGCCTTGACGCGTGCCCGAAACCGCTTGAGCCGGTCCGCGTGTTCGTCCACTATTTGGTGGCGTATGGGGGTTGCATATTTGCGCCCGTAGCGCTTGAGGTCACCCGGGGCGTAGACCGGGGCCGTCTTCTTGGATCCTTGCGTGGGCGTGTCGCCGTAAACGACGACCCGCCACCCAAACCCGACGTGCTCCACAATGTCCGGGGGCAGTTTCCCCGGGATGACTAAAACGGGTTGCTTTGCCATGCTGTCCTTTCTCAGAATTCGGTATCGGGATCCCAATCCGTGGGGGCACCGCGCCCGCCGCTATGGTCTTCCGTGTCTTCCGTGTCTTCCGTTGGCCGGTCCAGTTGTTTGACGTCGACCGCCCAGCCTAGCCCAGTAAACCGGACGTGGCGGGCCGGGTCGAATGTCGCCATGTCGCGCCCCGTCCCCTTGCCAGCCGACTCCGCCGATTCACACACGCAAAACGTGGCCGCCGTGTCCCGCTTGGGCGTGTTGCCCTTGGCGTATTCCGCCATTTGGATTGGATGCCAGATAATGACCACGCCCGTGTCCATGCAATTGGGACAACGATATGTGGCCTCGTGGGCCGAACCGCCGCCCCGGGCCGCCTTGGCCTTGCGTCGTCGTTCACGCTCAACGTGGCTTTTGATTGCCCGGGGATGGGCCGCCGGGTCCGTGGGGGTTTCAATGTCGCCGGACGCCATGGCCAGCGTGGCCGCCTTGGCTTCCGCCAACGTCACGTCCGCCAGTACCGCTTTCCATGTCAAATGGATTCCCGGGGGCGCGTCGTGGGATAGCCAATAGGACGTCGCGCGGAAGTGGCCGCAATGCCACTTGACGAACGCCGCCGCGCCGTCGTCGTCCATTGGTTGGTTGGCCGGGTCGTTGCTCATTTGCCCGCCCTTTCTGTAACAAGTGTTCGGGAGTGTATTAAATACCATTGCGGTGGACTATACGGAAACCGTCAGCCGTTCAAAAATCGGGCCGCTTCCGACGTGTCCCCGGGGGTTGCCGTGGGGTCGTCGGTTTCGTCTTCCGGGTCGTCCAAATAGCGTTCTTGGTTTAGCCATGTGGCCGCGTGGGGAATAAACCGCTTCTCGACGCCCTGGCAGGCCGCTACGTGGCGTTCCAGCGCTTCCATGATGATTGACACCACTTCCGCGCCGCCGCGTTTACAAGCCTTCTGGAACGCCTTAAACGCGGTTTGCTTGTTTCGCTTGTTCGGGTAGCGTTTCCAGAATTCCGAAAACGCAATTTCAATTTCGTCGAAATGCACAACTGCCCCTGCCCCTGGCTCTGCCCCTGCCCCTGGCCCTGGAGGGTGTGCCCCATCTCCCGACATGGGGGCATTGTTGCACAATTCCCCCCCCGTGGCGGGGGAAATTGTAACGGGCGTTTCAACACGAACGAATGTTAGACGCCTCCCGTTGACTTTGTTTCGGGTTGCCTTGTCCGCGTGTTCGTGCCAATCATGGACGACTAGCCGGTGGACGCCGCAACGGTCCAGAAGACGGGCCGCCACCAATGCGTCCACTAGCTTGTCCGGTTTCCCGTCCCAAAACATCCCCTCGGCTATTTCGTCGTTGGACCACTTGCCGACGTCCCCACATGGGGCCGCCGTGGACGTGAACGCCCACAAACACTCCAACAGCCCGACCGCCGCGTATTGAGGGATCCCCAGCCCCCGGGCCAACGCCCGGGTTTTGGGGTGGTTGATACCTTCGCGTTTCATCGGGGCCTCCTACCCGTTGGAACGTTCACCACGGGCCGCCCTGATTTCGTCCGCGCGGTCCGACGCCAACCCGCGTAGTTTGGCCAATTCGTCGTCGTCGATGGCGTCCGCGTGGGCCGCCTCTTCCGCCTGAGACGACAACGTATTGACCGCCGTTATGGACATGGCCGCCGCAATGCTCAATTTGAGACGGTCAAACGTCGATTGGGTGGGCGTGTCGGTCGTCGTGGGGGCGTCGTCGCTTGGCGGGGACGACGGGGGGGCCGGACGTTCCGGTGGCGTGTCGGTCGTCGTGGGGGCGTCTTCCGGGGTGTCGTCCCATTCGTCCACCGTGGGCGTGGTGCCGCCCAGCACGTCCGCCAGTTCGTCCGCCTTGGACCCGGACGACGGGGCCGCGTGGTCCGCGTCTATGGTGCCGCTTCCGTGGTCGTCGAATTCGGCATTATCCGCCGTCATAATGTCCGCCACCGCCGCCGCTTGTTCTTGGGACGTCGGGGGAATCAAACGGACCAAACGACGCACCGCCGTTTTCACCGCCATGCGTGGCCAATGCTTGGCCCACGCGGGGGAATTCGGGCTCTTGGCTTGACGCCGGACGCCCTCGATTTCGTCCAACGTCAGAACGACGAATTGACGCCCGCCGCCGGGCAATTCCGCCCGCGCCCACGCGCCGATTGGTTTCCCACGGTCCCCGGTCATGGGCCAGCTATGGCGTAAGTGTTCATCGTCGCCCATGCCGAACGAAAACGCGTCATGTTCGTAGACACACTCGCCGGTTATGGACACGACGACGCCGCACGCCTTGAGCGTTTTAACCAATCCACGGTATCCGGGAATGAGCGTACAAACGGTTTCGCCTTTCTTCTTGTCCTTGAACGGGATAAGGTACGCCTCGTCACCGTTCGGAAGGATCCCCAATTCGCAACACCGCTTGAGACATGAAAACACGCTTGGCCACGTACATGTGGCAATTCCCGGGTTTGCCGCGATATGCGACACCGCACAATGGGCCACGTATTGGATGGCCGCCCCCATGCGTGGGGACATTCCCGCCGCCAATTCCGCTTGGACGTTGTCCGCCTTTATCAATGCGGTCATTTCTCTAACCGTCGTCATTTTTTCCCCTTTCGGATAGACACTCGGACGTGGCCTTTTCGCTTGACGCCGCCCACCTTGGCCGCCAGCGCGTCCACGTCGTCTTGAGTTACGAATGTGTCGGCAATGATGGACCGCGATATAACGCGACCGTCGGGCAATTCCACGCCCTTGCCGCCGCCGATGATGGCAAGCAATTCCGCCGTGGCCGCGTCCTTGCGGGCCTTGGCGTCCTTTTCGTCTTGGGCCGCCTTGTCCTTGCGTTCCCACAACGCCGTGACCGTGTCCGCCACGGGGACGATAACGCCCGTGGAATCTGGGTATAACGCCGCCAGCACGTCACGCACGCCCGGGGCCGTGAAATCCAACGCTGGCTCCGTGTTGCCCTCAACGTGCCGCCATAGTGCCGCCTCAAACGCCACCATGCGGTCTATCAACTGTTGATGGCGTTCAACGTGGAACACGCGTAGCGTTCGCCCGTCAACCAGCACCGCAAGGTCCACCCGGTCGTGGCCGGTCACCGCCATTTGGTGTTGGCATTGCAACAGATAATCCGGGGGGACGTCGTCCGTGCCCTCGTCGCCGAATTCGTGGACGCGTCGAAATGTGGTTACCTTGGCCTCTACCAAACGGTCCCCCGATTCGGTTTCCGCGTCCGGGGTGGCGAACATGAACGGGTGGCGGGTGGAAAGGCACAACGGGAAAGGATAACGCAACGCGTAGCCGGTCCTTTCCCGGTATTCGTCAAGGACGACGGGCTCCAGCTTCCGCCCCATGCGCATGGCGTCATTGTCCTCGACGTCGGGCAATAGCCCGGTTTTCCGCGCCCATAACTCAGCCGGGGACGACCACGGGGACACGCCACACGCCGCCGCCGCCTCACTTGCGCCAATCCCGCCTTTTCGGGCTTCCAACCACGCGTCCCGATCGGTGGCCATTGGGCCTATCGTGTATGGCTTGTCAGACATGGGCCACCTCCCCCTTGAGACGGTCCACGACAATGGCCGCACGCCGGGCCAGCGTTTCCACCGCCTTGGCGTTGCGTTGTCTCACGCACGCGGGGCATACCCACGCGCCGCCGCCCGCCGGTTGCCAGCCGCCGACGTCAAGCAACGTGCCCACGTATTCCACGACACTGTCCACGTCGTACGGGTGGACCAATGGGGCCACAAGGACGTCCGCACAATCGGCACACATGATGCCGAACGCGGGCTCGTCCATCGCGTCAGCGTTGCACACCGCGCACGTGGACGCCGGGGGGCCAAGCTCGACGACGTGGCGAATATCCGCGCCGCCGCGCTTGGCCGTCAGACAGCACCAACAGACGGTCCGCCCGTCAACTAGAATGAATGTTCGGGTTGTCATTTGGTCTCCTCAATTGGGGGAAAAAGATAGTAGACCGGAACGCCCGCGCGTTCCGCCGATTCTTCCGCGACACGGACACGCTTGTGGCCGTCCCACGCGTTGCCGACGCACAACACGACCACCGCCACGGTGTCCGCGTGTAGTCTCAAGTAGTTTGGCTCCGCGAATTCGGGAACCGGATAGAATACGGGCCGCCCGGGCGCGTCCTTGGGTGCCGCGCCGCCTAGCGTCATCGGACGCAACAACGCCGGGTCCACGAAATACCCCAGCGTTTCCGACCGAACCGCCACGCCGTGACATTGCAACGCCGTGATGGCGTCCAGAACAACAGCCGCTTGCGTGTCGTCTTCCGGGTAAGCGGTCGCTTGCGCAACGCCCCGCGTCAGTTCTTCCACGTCGTCCGTGTCTAGCGGGGCGCGTGGCCCCCGTCGCGCCGTCGCGATAGTCCAACCACGCAATGGTTGGGGTTGATCAATTGGTGCGCCCATCCGCCGCCTCCTTTGCCGCCACGCCCGCCCACGCTTCCGCGTCCGCCGTGCAGCCGATGCAATCACATTCCGGGCCGCAATCCGCCGCGTCCGCCGTCGCCGGTTTCGCCGGTCGACTCAGCCGCACGAATACCAGCCGCAACACCACGACGACCGCCGCCGTGACACTAAACGCCTTTACCATGAACATGTCCGCCTCCGTTTTGGGGTGTCGTTGTGGTGGCCGACAACCGACCACCGGGTGGCAATGTAGCACGGGGCCGCCCCGTATGTCCATAGCAACTTTACGGGAATTCCCCGGAATTGGCAAAAAACCCGGAATACGGGGAATTCCCGGTTATTGGTATTGACGCTTACGGGGATTCCCCGTACACTCTACTACAGATGACACACACGGGCAAACGACGCCCGCCACCCTCACAAGGAGAACGACATGCCCAGCAACCCCGCGACTTTGACCGCCGCCGACGCCCGCCGACTTATGACTAATTCCATGGTTGACCGCCTTGGCGACATGTCGGGCCGCGTTCCCGACATGTACCGCGAACTGTGCCAATTCGTGGTGGCGAACATCACACGCAACATGCCCGACACCGTCAGCGCTGAAGGCTTTGAAGACTACCACTTGGCCGCCGCCGTGGCCGCCCGAATTCTGTTTGACCGCCACTTGAACGACCGGACCGCGATTGTGTCCAAAACCCCGTGGCGCGTCATCCGGGACGCCATCGACGCCGCCAAGGAACACGGACCGACGGACGACGACTTGACCGAATTGTGGTTCGAGCGAGGTTCGCATCAGCCGGTCGGAAACGTCGGCACCGGGTGCCCGATCCCGCCCCGCCCACGCGACTAGAAACGCACCACACGCCCCGGGCACAACGCCCGGGGCCATCTTCCCCACTCAAGGAGAATCAGATATGGCCATCACCACGACACAACACGGGAACGAACGACGCCACCACGACAACGCGGGGGGCGTGACGCGCATTAGCTTGGACGCCGTCCACGCCATCCACGGACGAATTGGGCCGGTCCACATGGTCCAAGGACGCGTCCGCAAGAACGAACACGGGGCCAACGTCGCGGAGGTCTGGTTTTACGGGGCCAAGGGCGTGGGCGTGTTTAGCGGTTTCGCGTGGGGGTATGGTGGCGAGGGGCCGCGCGGTCTGGCCGCCGCCTTGGCGCAATTCGGGTTTGGTGAGGTCAACACCGCCGCGTTGGGGCCGTGGGTGGACGAGGAGGGTCTCCACTGGCAAATGAAACGACGCCCCGACAAGGACGCCGGGAAAACGCCGTGGGCCATCGCCACCGCCGTGTTGCGTCAGATTGCCCGTGACCAACTGGACGCCGCAAAACGCCACGACGTGGTGACCGTCCGCCGACTGGACGCCATTCACGACGTCGTAACGGGCCACATGGGTGGCGACACCGCCCACGCCGCCGCGTTCAACGCCAAACACGCGGACCGCCAGCCGGGCGAAATCCGCCGCCGCGTCCACATAACCGCGTGCAGCGGTTGCGGTCAGTCCGTGGACGCCCGCAACGCGTCCAACGACGTGGACGGGTGGTTGTGTGCCGAGTGTGCCGACGTCGCCGACGCCCACGCCGAAACCGCCCGGGAATGCCCCCAGGACGCCACCGCGTTCCTTCCCCACCCCACGGACCCCCAACACGACTAGAACGCGTCAGACGGGGCCACACGCGGTTGTGTGGCCCCTTGCTGGACGACCCACACAAGGAGAATGCCATGTTTTTGACCTATCGCGTGTATGGATGGACCCCCACCGGGGACCGTGAGTTGGCGCAATTCGCCAACACGTACCAATTGGCCGCGTTCCTGATGCTATGCGACACGGGCCACGTCCGCGTTATGTCGCTGGACAAAAACAACGCGTGGCGCAACGTCTTGGACTTCCGCCCGGAGGAATGGGGTGTCCCGCGTGACGCTTGCGACCACGCCAGCCCGGACGACGTCCACGCGCTGGCCGTCGCCATCCAGGACGCCGCCCTCGACGCCAAGGGATTGGGACGAAAGGGGGCCGCCAATGTCTAGCCAGCCCCGCCGAAAGACAGTCCGGTTTCGCGCCGGGTGGGCCATTTGCGTGGCCATCCACCACGGACGCGTCCACGTCGTGGCCATGCCCATAGACACGCCGTCGTTCGCCCCACTCGACGCCTCGGACGCCATCCGGGCCGCCCGGTCCGCCGCTGGCCGCACACACAACGCCGGGGCCGCTTTCCTTTACCACAACGCGTTGGCCCGTGAGTTGGTCGACGCCGGGGACAAGGACGCCGCCGAATGGGGGGACGTGTTCGCCGAGGAATTGGTCCACGTCGCCACTGTCAACCCTGAGCCGCCCGCCGGATGGGCCACGCTCAACAACCCCACCGGGTCCGCACTGGCCGCCGAATGGGCCGCCGTCTGGACGCCGGACGCAACAGGAGAATAAGATGGAAGACACGCACACAACCGCCCACGCCGTCCGCCGATTGGCCCTAAATGTGGCCTTTGGCTTTGAAAACTTCCCCCGCCCGGTCTACGCATTCGTTGCTGGACGCCCCGGAACACGTCGCCTATCCCAATCGGACACGCGACTAACTAGACACCTTGGCGAATAGGACTACACCACCGGGGGTCGTCGAAATGGCCCCCGCCCAACAATTGAGCAGCCCAACAATTGGGCACCAACCGAAAGGACAAACAGACATGACGCGACACGTAACCACCCTCCACCCGCTAGACGCCGTCGGACGATACGACGCCGGGCGTTTCCAAGCGTTTGTGGCAATTAGCCCGGGGGGCCTTGTCCACGCCATGCGACTAGACACCACCACCAACCGGGTGGACGTCGTGCGGGCGTTTTCGACAATCGACAACGACCCCGCCCGCGAATGGGCCAAGAAAATGGCACTAGCCCCCCGCCGCGTGTTCACGTGGCACGACGCCGCGTCCGACGCCGGGGCCGCGTACTATAAAGAATACCGGGAAGCGTGGGAACGCGCCGTGGCCGCCGTGGGGGCCTTGCCCCATCGGGCCGCCGTGTCCAGTTACGACGCCGCACGGGCCGTACGACACGACGTCCGAGTGTGTGTGACTGGCGCGCGGTTGCTCATTTTCCACGAATGGACGCCGCCGGGTGGCTTTCGACGGGTGGCCGCCGAAAACCGCCCGGTGTCCGACATGGCCGACGGGGCCAGCCCGTGGGACGTCGCCATGTCCGCGTTGGGGACGCCTCAACGCGGTTGTGTCGACCGCCACGCGGACGAGGGGGTGGCCATTGTCCACGCGTTCATGGAATGTTGGGACGCCGCCCCGTTGGCCCCGCCGGTCGTGGGGTCGTACGAACCGCCCCATATCGACGACGACGACGGGGGGGACGAATGAAACGCTCCCATCGCATGTACTGGTTAACCATTCTAGTGGTGGGGCCGTCGTCCTTGGCGGAACGTACGTTGATTTTCGCGCCCAACGCCCACGCCGCCGCCGAAACAGCCGAGCACACCGCCCGTGAACGCCTTGGCCCCAACAGTCTGGCCGCGTGGGTGTTGTACCACGACGACGACCCCCCCCCGCTTTTCTGGACACGCCGGGGTCGTTGGCGCGCCGCAAGAATACGACGAATAACGGGCCACGCGGTCAGCCCTTCCAATCGACCGCACAACCACAACGGAGGATGACATGGGATTGTTTGAAATGCTCAACATGGGCCACGAGTTGGACGAATTGCGGGCCGACACACGGGACGCCGTCGTGGACGCGTTCCGGGGTGGGATGGCCGACGCCCGCCACGAGTTGTTCGGGCCGCCGGATGACGAAATGGACGCGCCGGACCCGGACGAATTCCGCCCGGGTATCGACGACGACGACGAGTTGATCGTGGAAGATGGCCAGCCCGGGGACGGGGACCGATTGCCCGACGCGCCGGACGAACCGCCCACGCCGAAACGGGCCGCACGGGGCCGCCAGACGCCCGCCAAGAAGAAAGCCGCCCGGAAGACGCCCAGCCGGAAGAAACGCACCACGTAACGCGTGGCGCAATCTGAGCACGAAAAAACGCCCCCGCGTCCCGATGGCCGGACGTGGGGGCGTTATGCGTTTGGCGGGTGGACCTATTCCGTATGGTGTGTGTGTCCCCGCCGCTCGCATTGTATCCGTAGATCGTTTAACGTCTCACTAAACGCGTCCATCTTGTCACACATGGCTTTTTCCCGGGCCTCGTATCGGGCCACAATTTCCGTTAGTGAGTCCAGGTAGTCCGCTTGCATTTTGGGAATCAGCCGCCACACAAGAATGACCAATACCACGCCGACAATGGCCTCCGCGCCCAGCTTGGCTATCCACTCAAGCGTGGTGGACTCCACGGGGACTTGGGCCACCGGGATCCACGCCATTAGACCAATGGCCCCCGCGATAATGACCGGAAAAAGTGCTTGTGTCATGGTGTCGCTTTCTAGTCTATTCGCCGCCCGCCACCGGGCCGCCGTTTGTCGTATTTGCCATGTGTGACGACGCAACGCCCGCATGTCACCACCCCTAACGCCACCCCAGCTTGTCCGCAATGTAGACAACCGCCAAGTATGGCAACCACACGGGCCATATCGCCGCCATCATGGCCGCGCCGCCCATTCGCCGGGTCCATGAAATGCCGGACACGGGGTCGTGGATTTTCCACGCGTCCGCCACCCACATGGCCCACGCTAAGGTTGGGACAAAACCGCCCAACCAGATAACACACGCCAACGCCATAATTCTACCCGTTCCCTTGTTCAATTGGTACGCGCCGCCGCCGCCCCCGGACGATGGAGGGGCGTCAAGTGGGGGACGACGACGACGCCGAACCCTGCGCCCTACTCAGCCGCCCCGGGCCGGTTGTCTTCCGGTGCGCCCCGGTCCGTTATCCAATCCGGGTCACACCGTTCACACTCCACGACGGTGCGCAACGCCCAAATACCGTACGATCGGTAAACGTCGCGCTGTAATCCGTCCTTGCCGAAACCATTGTCCCCCCAATTCCCCCACGAATTGGCGTAAATGAATTTGTCGTCGTCTAGCATTTCCACCGCAAGGATGGAATGGCCACGACGCCCGTACACGACCGGAAAGCCGTATAGCAACGCGCTGGCGAATTCGTCGCGGTTGGTTATATCGTACACCTCGTCAATGCGGAAATTCTTAGCCGCCTCGTACGCTTCCGATGATGGCCGGGACAGCCGCTTGGACCGTGGCCACACCGCATACGGGGCCACCCCCTTTTCTTGCATGAAACGGAGGTTGGTGTCGATATTGGACCCGCCGCCGCCCACCTTGGTGTGGTAGTACACAAACCACGGGTTTAGCCGGACGAACGGTTGGCCTTGAAATTCCCGGACGACTTGGACCGCTTGCGTGCTGGACTCAGTCGCACATGACCCCATACCGTCTTGGTCGAAAATCTTGGGCACGTGCCGACGCAGCCCGATGCCGGACGCAATCAGCCCCCGCCATTCGGAACGCGGGATAACTTCAATACCCGCCTCTTTCAAGGTTGGGAACCATTCGCCAGGTTTCGACACACGGGGAAGACAACCACCGGGGAACACGTGGGCCGGTCTTGCTTGTCGTGTCATTACTTGCCCCCCTTGTCCAAGTATGGTTGGATGGCTTCCACAATCTTGTCCACGCTATGTTCTTCCATGGCCGCCACGGCCAAAACGTGGGTTTCACTTTCACCCGTACCCGGGATTCCGACTAGCACCACGGGCAGTTTGCTTTTGACGTCCGACGTCGCCCAAAATTGGTGGAAAGGACCAAACCACTCGGGCCGCTGTCCCGTTTCCGTCTTTACGTCCTTGTCCGTTAGTCGGTAGTCGATTCCCTGATTGTCCGCCCATTCCCTTAGTAGATCGATTGTCCGCCGTTGCTTGGGCGTAGACTGTGACGTTTCTTCGTTCACCACTTTTTTTTGCGGCCCGGGTGGTGGCGGGGGTGGGGGTGGGGGGTCCGGTCCCGGTCCGGGTCCGGGGTCGTCGCCGTTGGTCATTTCGTGGACCGCCAGCGCCACCTCGTTGTCCACGCACGTGGCCAGCACCAACGTGAGTGTGCCCGGGGTGTTGCTTGCGAAAATGACCGTCCTCCCTTGTTCCGCGATAAAGTAGCGCCCAGCCCACTTTTCTTGTGGGAAGATAGCCCACTTGAATTGAGCGCCCACGCTTCCGTCGGACGTGAACACGCAAAGGTTGCCCGGGTCCGTTTGGGTGGGGCCGTTGATGACCGCCACCGGACTACCCGGGGCCACTTGAACGGGCGGGCCGTCGTCAGCCCACGCGGGGACGACGCACAACAGCGCCGCCCCGATGATAGCGAGAATGTACCGCGTCAAACGTCACCCCCCTCCGCCGCCACGTCGTCGACCGTGGGCGTGGCCGGTTTCGGTTGCGTGGGGGCCGGGGGCGTTCCGCCGTAATTGACGTCCCGCGTACGGATCCACGACACCAACAGTTTGACGCCCTCAATAATCAACGGGATAACCCACACGGGAAACGCCTCGTCCTCGTGGTGGTGGCCGTCCGCCTTGGGCGCGTTGATGGCGTCCAACATTTGAATGGTGAACGTGTCCTCCGGTGTCCCCGGTTTCGGGCCTTGTGGTACGTTGTTCAACAACAGGTTGACCAACAACACATGGGCATAGCCGAACATGTCAGACTCGACGAACGCGCGGACACGGGCCACCATGTCGTCGTCCACCGCCGTGTCGGTCAGGTCCGCCACCTCGTCCGCGCCCTTGCACAACGCCAAACACCACCGTTGCACGTCGGCAAGGTCACGCCATTCGGGCATGTCGGTGATTTCGTCGAACGGGATTTCCCGGAATAGGTCCAAGATTTCCTGTCCCTTGGTCATGACCAACCGCAAAATTTCGAGAAACTTCATTACACAACCCTCCAATAAGGAAAAACGTAGTCCGGGCACGTTGCCCGGTTATGTCTACCAAACCCGTATTAAATACCACGTGGCCGCGCCGCCAACGTCGTGGCTCCCGATAATCAACGCGTTGTCGCCGCTACTACCGGACAGCCCCGTGTTATTGACGCTTGTCGGCGGTTGCGGACCGCCGCCCGGTGTGGCCAGATAGGCCGCGTGTTCCGGTCCCACGACCGTGGCCGCCGACGACACGGTGGCCGTCGCGCTTCCGCTTGACAGGTTGGCCGCCAACGTGGTTTTTAGCATTGTGGGATAATTCGCCGGGCCAGTGTTTACCGCCGCGTTGACCGCTTCCCGGATAACGTACCGCCGCCGCGTGGCCGCCGCAACGTCCGCTTGTTCGGTCACCTCCTCAAACACCACGATGTTGCCCGCGTCCAATTGCTTGTCGGTTTCATTCTTGGCAACGACCGTGAACGCCGGAAGCGTGACGCCGCCAAACGATGTAACGCCGTCGTACCACTGGTAACCGCCAGAATAGAACCCACACGTTAGCGTGGCCGCGCCGCCCGGAAGCGTAAACGCGCCCACCTTGCCAACGTATCGCGTTCCGTGCGGGGCCTCCATGACCGACGCCACCGTTATGGTGTCGTTGGCCGCCAATACCTCGTTGTAATATGTGATTGTCGGTATGTAGTCGGACGCCGCGTTGTCGAATTCATACGGGGCCACGACAAACCCGGGGATCCCCCGCCACAACTGGCCCCCGTCGCCGTCAGACGGACCAACGCCGCACACGTGGCCGGACGCTAGCGACAACCCCGTTTTGACGCGTGCCCATTCGGGATAGAAACGGGGCCGACACATGGCCAACAGACTTTCCACGCCGGTGGACTCACTACCGCCATAGGCCGCCAGTTGTCGGATTGGGTACGCGCTTGATTTCGGAACCCAACCGCCGGTGACGCCATACCGCTTGTCAGCCGACGCCGAAAAGTAATTCTCCTCGGGCATGGCGACGACTGAAAACGGTTTGTGGACCGTCAACGCCGTGGCCGTAAAGCTAGACGCAAACCATAGGTTGCGCTTGGCCGCCGCCGCCACAATGACCGCCCCGGGGACGTGTTGCGTATAACTGGCCTCGCCGGTTATGGTGTGCGATGGCATGGACACCAACACGTGTTCCCCGGGCCACGCGCCAAGGTTGACCACGTTAGAATATCCGCCCTCCGTGTAGGTTGTCCCGACGGGGGCCGTTGGAAGTGTTGGCCCCAACACGCCGTCCGCGTGCAATCCGTGGACAAACCGGGCCGGGAACACGGGAAGGTTGTCGGGGGTTGCCAGGGCGCGCCACGAGGGGCTCGTGGTGATTGGCGGGGCCACAACGCGGGGCGCGTTGTAGCTATTTCGGTAGTACCACGGTATCGACAATTCCTGCCATTCGTTCACCGCCCAATTGGAAAACTCCCGTTCAATCACGACCAAAGCGCCGCCCGGGCTATAGCTTGAATTAGCGCCGTCGCACGAATAGCCAACGACCCGGGCCACTTGAACGCGTCCGCTTTTCGCCGGTGTCCGCGCCGCCACCGCGTCCCGCGAAATGGACGCGCCGGGTTGCTCGATCGGTCGCCCCGCCCCGCGTTCCATCCGGGAAAGGTCACCCGCCGTTATGGGGTCACCGGGCCGCCATTGCTTTGCCATGTCGTTACCTTATCCAAATATGGGGGTAAAATCCCCCTCGGGATAGTTCAGGTATTCTTCCCACGTGTCCGTGGTGGGATTGTGTACGTAGATGGACTCCCACGATTGCGTCCCGGGCCGCCAATACTTATTCCAACCCGCGTTCCGAATTCGGGCCACCACGTCCATGGTCCACGCCTCCTCCTCGTCGGTCGTGACCGCCCGCGAAATCGTGGGGGCCTCAAGCAGCATCGTTCCCGCCGCGAAATCGCGCGGAATACGAAACGGAGTTACCACGTCGTCGTTGACCATGCCCCCTAAATCGAACACGTCCCCCGGGAATGGGTCGATGTTGTAATACGTCAACGAATACGTGTATCCCCACAATTGCTTACCCGGGGCCTCCTCTTCCGTCAGCGCGTCGCCGGTCGCGCCCCACCGGAACCCCGTCGGGTCCAACGTCATAAATTCAACGGTTTTTTCAAAACGCTCGTCCACCAATTTGTCGTCGACCACTTCCGGGCCGTCGGTCGTGTACGACACAACCAACCGGGCCGTTTCATACGACGCGTACGACGCCACCCCGTCGACAATCTCGACTTGGCGTTGGGTGGCCGGTTGGACTTTCACGGACGACGCCCGGGCCACCGCGCCACCAACCATTCGGTAGTACGGTTGGCCGCCGTCGGCAAGCAATTGTTGGGCCAGCGTGGCACGGAACCCCCACGCACACTCGTACGTGGCCTCCGCGCTTACCCCGTCTACGGTCATGGTTTCGACCGGGGATCCGACAACCTCCGAAAATGGAACCGTGATAGCGCCCATGTCAGCCCCTTACCGCCGCCGCCCGCGCCGGTTGCTTGTTTCGTTCTTCCGCTTCCATGACTTCCAACAGCCGCCCCATGGTCCGGTGGTGGTCTTCCGCAAGCCTCGCTTGCCGTTCCGCCGCATCCGCCGCCCGCTTGGTGTGTTCTTCCGTCTTGATGGCCGCCGCCTTGACGGGGTCGTTAAGGGCCGCCGTGGCAATGCGTCCATAAAGGGCGTCCAGCCCCTCGAAACCACGGGCCTTGGTGCCGCCCGCCACCGCGTCGTCCCCGCCTGAGCCGACAAACGCCCCGCCGCCTTGGCCGCTACCGTCGGGGATGCCGGACCCCGCGAACGCGCCCAACATGCGGTCCATTGTGGCTCGATTCTTGGCGAACGCCACGCCGAACGCCGCGCCCATTGGCCGGGCTTGCAATTCTTCCATTAGCGATTTTTCCATAACCGACGGGATACGCTTTGACAGTCTTGGGAGTTCCGTCCTTATGGCCGTGTCCAGCCCCGCGAACATGTTTGTTCCTTGGAAGTTCCAACCACGCATTAGCGCCGCGTCCTTGGCCGCCTTGAGAAACGCCGCGATGTTCTTTCCCGCGTTCATCAGGAGTTGGCCTTGGACCCGGACCATGTCCATTAAAATGGACTTCCAATTCTTGGCCATCCATTTTAGGACTTCCGGGATTGTCCGCGTAAACGCGTGTTTGATGCGGTTGACGAATTGCAGCACCTTTAACCATAACGTCACGAACGCCGCCGCCGCTTCCGCCTTGAACGACTGGACGAACGCCGCGCCAGCCGCCACGCCCAGCGCCAGTTTTTTGACCACCCACGCTATCGCCTTGGCTATCTTGTCGACAATGGACGACACGCGGGCCGCCAGCTTGCCGCCGTCGCCCTCAAACCGGGCCACTAGGTTACGGAAGCCGCCCGCTACCTTGTCGATGTACGGGGCAAGAATCTTGCCGAATTGCTCCGCCACGTCGCCTATGGTGTTTTTGAGTTGTTTCATTCGCCCCGCGAAGGTCTCAGCCTCCGCCCGGGCTTGGCCGCCAAGTCCTTGACTGGCCATGATTTCAAACATTTTGGTCTGCGCGCCCGCCATGTCGCCCGCCTCTTGCATGGCTTTGATGACGGTTTTTTCCGACTCAGTAAACGACACGCCCGCCCGCGACATTGCCGACAATCCGGTGGCCGGGTCGTTAAGGGCCTTGCCCAACATGATGGCCGATTGCTTGAGGTCTTGCCCCATCGCAACTGACAAGTTCATGGCCATTTCCGTGGCCTGTTTGAATTGGTCCCCCTTAATGGACGTGAACGTGGCCAACAACGCTTGACTTCCGATAATGGCCTCGTCGCCAAACGTGGTCACCTTTTGCAGCGCCTTGGCGTGGTCCAATAGTTGGTCCTTGGTCCAACCCGCCGCGCCGCCCGTGGCTTTAATGGTTTGCTCAAGCCGCTTTTCCACCTTTTCTTGTTCCGCCCAGCCCTTGGCGGAAAGGACCGCGACGACGCCCGCCATGGCCGTGGCCGCCGCGCCGCCCGCCAGCGCCAGCTTGCCCAACCGCATGGCAACGCCGCCGATAGCGCCGCCAACCATTTTGAAACCGGACCCCACCTTGGCGAGGGACGCGCTAGACCGGGCCGCAAACCCGCGAATGGTGCCGCCCATCCGCTTGAGTGTGCCCGTGGTCCGGTCGCGTGTCGCCAGTTCGGTTATTACGCTTGCATGTGGCATATCAGCCCCTTATTTCCGCTTGCAACCGCCGGGCCTCTTGCATTGACTGGACCGTGACGAAATCCCGCCCGTCTTGGCGTCCGTCCGTCAGGTAAAGCAACTGTTGGGCCGGTGTCATGTCGGCAATTTGTTGGGGGGTCCAGCCATATCGGAGACTCAGTGCCCGGTAGACTTCCCCGGTGGACGCGCCGCCTTTTTTTTTGCGCCTTTGCCGCCCTTCTTGGGCTTTAACGGGCCGTCCTTTGGTGGCGTGTCGTCTTCCGCCGGGTCGTCGTCCATCCCGCCAAGAACGACCGTCAACGCCACGTCCAGTTGTTCCGCCGTGTCGTCGTCTTCCACCATTGCACGGACGTCCGCCAGCTTTAGCTTTCGATGCTCTTTCCTGAGTAGTTGCCAGATATAACGCACGGTCCCCGCCGGGGTGGCCAGCATTGCCGCCCCCGGACAATCGCCCACCATGGTGACGCCCGCCGCCATGGCGTACGCTTCCCGCGTCAGCCGTTGGCGTTCTTGCGGGGACGCGTCCGCCGGGATGGACTCACGGGCCATTTTCAGGATTTCGCCCTGCGCCCACGCGGTCATTTCCGCGCGGTCCCGGTCCGTGGGTGGTGATAACGTGAACGTGTCGCCCTGATGTTCAAATGACATGCGCGGGGCCGTGGCGTCTGAATGTTCGCCCATATTGTCCTCCATCGAACAAGTGAAAAGGGGGCCGCGTTAGCTTCCCCAAAATACGTTGGTGTCGGGCTCCGTTATGGACCCTTTGGTGGCCACGGTCGCGATAAGTACCGCCGCCGTGAACTGGAAATTCAGCGTACAACCCAAAATGTCGCCCGTGTTGGTGTCCACGCGAATGTCGGACATTTCGCCCCACTTGGCCCATAGCAACTGCCAAAACGCGGTGGCCGACACGTACATTTTGAGACCGTTTTCATCGCCCGGGTCCAACGGATTGGCGGGGGAATCCGTGAACACGGAAATGGAACCGTTGGCCGTGACGGGGCCAGCGTTCCGCTTGGTCCACCCCGCCGTGTCGCTTGTCTTCTGTAGCGTGTTCGCCGCCGTGATGGTCAACGACGCCGTCCGCAAGTGTTCTAGCGCCGTCCAGACGGGGACCGCCACGAGCGTTCCGGTCATAATGTCGCACACGGACGACATGGTGGGAATGGTTACCGACGCGTCCACCGCCGCCGCCACGCCACGCGTCAGCGCCCCGTTGCCCGCGAAATTGACCGAATGGCCCAACATGGCGTCGTTTTCCCAATCCCAATTGATGGTGACCGATTCGACGATAGCCGGTCCGGTCGCGCCCACTGAGCCGTCCGCGCTTCCCGTAAACGTGAACGTTTCGCCGGGCATGTGGACGGGGGCACCACCCTCCGCCTCGTACGTCCCGGACCAATCCTTGACGCCGGTTTTCGTGATGACGGACCCCGCCACGCTTGAGTTGCCGCGCGACTGGAGGTTGGGCGTTTCGGACACGTTCCAATTGACCACGCCGGGGACACCGTCAACCGCGCCGTTGATGCCAGTAATGGGGGTTGTCATTTGTTGCTCCTGTTATGATGGCGCGATTGACGCGCGGTTAAAGTACATATCCACGACGATTTCCACCAACGCCGCCCACCCCTTGGCCGCCACGCCGCCGTCGTTGACGTGCGACATACCCTCCGACATGGTGTTGACTTGCACACGCTTGACGAATTCCGCCCCGCCCCACGTCAGCCCGGCAAAATGGGTGGACCAATTCATAAACGCCCGATAGACTTCCCACTCGATCGGATACAACAGATGGTCCAACCGTTGGTCCCCGGTCATTATCTGGAGTTGGTAGTTGCGTTGGACCATTTCGCCCTTGCTATCGCGCGCGGTCATGATGTTGCCCGACACCGCGACGACACGCAATTGGGGGCAATCCGCCGTGGTCAACACGTCCTTGTCCGGTCCCCGGTCGTCCCCGTCAAAGCGTATCCGATTCCCCGCCGGAACCAACGCCACGAGGTCCGCGTTGGATTCAAGACACGACCAAATGGCCGCGTATGTCAGACTAAACGGGTCCGTTGCCATTGGCGTTATCCCTTGTCCGTGTCGCGTTCAATCCGCTTGAGCGCGAGCGTTAAATCCTTAATCATGCCCGTGATTGTCGGGGGGTCCGGGTCCACGATGATTTCCCGCACGGGTAGGTTGCCCGCCCCCGTTTGGTGAAACATGGCAATGTCCGCGATTGTCGCCTTTCCGCCCTTGCCGCCCGCGTCCTTGTGGACCGCGTCCCCGCCGTATCCAACCTCGATTCCCCCGGGGATGGCCTGCTCCCATTGGCCGCCCGCCCCCGTAAATTTTGCTTGTAACGCGTAGAACAACAACGATGTATCCCGCAATAGGCCCCACCGTCGTTTCCCCCGATACCCTTTACGCTGCTTCCGTCGCCGCCGCTTGGTGACCTCCGCCAATGGTGGCCATATCCCGCCGCCGCCGGACTTGGATAGCGTGTTAAATCGGTTTTGTGAAAACGACCGATAGCGGACGCCCCACCGCTTGAACGCCACCGCCATGTGGCCGGGGCCTTTTTGCATTCCACGCCGGACCGCTTGCTCGTACGCTTGCAGCCCCTTGAGGTCCACGACAACCTTTCCCTCCATTGGGTCGTCCCCCTATGCCGTGTCCGCCGTTTCGTCCACGACCAATTCCGCGAAAAACCCCGTCCCGTCGCCCGTGCCACTTGATTGGTCCACGTGGATGGTGAACACGTCGCCCGCCGAATATGCCGCCGTCGCAATGGTCGCGTCTACTTGAGCATACGCCGCGTCCCCGCTATCCAACGATATGGCCGCGCTCAATACGGTGGTGCCGTTCTTCTTGAGTTCGACCGACACCGTGTTGCCGCCCGTGTTGGGGCCAACGTGGCCAGCGCAAAACGACACAATGGACCCCGCCGACCGGGCCGCGTGGATTACTTCCACGTCGTCAGCAACCACCGTTCCCACCTTCTGGGAATAGGTTTTGCAATGCTGAGCCTTGACAGCCGACGCAGAAAATGGCGTCGAACACATGGCCTCGGTTATCTGACTGTTGGGACACGTGAATGATTTTTGAACTTTCACGCCTTGCGTGAACGTCATTAGGGTGTCAATTCGCCCGGACATTGTGGCCTCCTGTTATGAAAAACGGGCACGGGCATTGCTACCCGCGCCCGTCGTGTCCCAACGTGGGACAACCCGAAAGGATGGAACCGCCCGCTACGACGTCGGGACGTCGCCGATGAACACCGCGCCCGGAACCTTGATGACCGGGAGGAACGTGTCGCCGCCGTATTGCGTCAGCCCCGGTGGGTTGTCGGACACGGTGGCATAGCTGAACGGACCGAATACCGTCTTGAGAGACGACCGGGCCGTGTTGGCGTTGGCCGTTACGTTGTGGTTGGTTGGGATGGCGTAACTGCCCTCGATCAGCCCCCACCAATCCTTGGACGGTGCCGGACAGAACACCACGCGGTCCGCGTCCATGACGCTTTGCGTGGTCCCGTCTTGGTCGTTCCAGAAACACTCCAAGGGTAGCCACTTCAGCCCGCAAATATCGGGTAGGTTGTCGCCCACCAACACTTGGCTCGCGAGTTGCGGGTTGGCCGTCAGGAACGCCCGCACGGACGTGTTGGCGGACAAGTACCCGGGGATGTTGGCCCCGTAGAACGCGTACACCAACGGATAGCCCGTCTTTTTGCGTGACGCCTCTTTGACGTCCCGGATTTGCGTGATAATGTCCGTGGCCGCCGCCGTCCAATCGGTAGACAAGAGGTCGCCGTCGCCGAACACGTCCAATTGATCCTTGTTCCCCGCCGGGATCCCGAAATCAACGGAAATGACCGCGCCCGTGGAATCGGGGAGGATGTTGCCATCGCCGTCAAAGTACACCGCCCCGTGGGCCAGCGCCGCCGCCATGGCAACGGTCCGCAGATTCTTGAATCCGCCCGCGAAGTGGGTTACCTGGCCCCACACCTCCTCCTTGGCGATTCCCTGAAGCGCCACGCCGTTTTCCCCCTCAAGGTCCAACAACATGGTGCCCGGTTGGTCCTGGCTTTCGTACGTATGGGCCAAGGTCACGGGCACTTTGGTGACGCCGCGCATGCCACGGGCCGCCGCCGGGCTGCCATACGCAACGATACGGGCCACGTGCCGCGTACCGTCAACGCGAAGGTATGACCCCTCGTTCTTGTTCGCCTTGGACATGACGGCAGCCGCCGAAAACGCCGCCGGAAGCACGCCGCCGGGAATGTCCATTGTCGCCTTGACGAGGTCCATAATAACCTCGGGGCGTAGGGTGTTTTTAAGGGTTGTTCCCGCCATGTCAAAAACTCCTGGTTTGGATGGTGTGTGGTCGTCGTGTCGTCGCGTTGTGGCCCCGTGTTATGCGCCGGGGCCACCCCCGCGCGTCGCGTCTACAGGTCGTCGCAGAACACGTACCCCAGCCCCTTGGCCCTGAGTTGGGCTTTCATCCACGCAATCAACGACGTGTCCGTGGGATAGTACAACACCACGTCCGTGTTGACTTGGCCGCCCATGATTAGCGTGTCCAAATGGGCGTCGATGTTTACCCCGTCGTCGTCGGTGACTTTCAACCCCCACGGGTTGCCCAGCAGCCCCATGATGGTTTCCGAGCCGTCCGTCGGTTGCACCAACGCGCCGTTGATGAAATCGTTTCCGGTGGCCGTGACGCCCGCCGTGGTTTCCGCGACCGTGGCGTATTCCGGGCCGGTCGTGGAATCCACGTCGACGTCCGCCGTTTGGATTGGGTTGGCCGTGAACCCGACGCCCGAATAGGTCAAAATCGGAACCGTTGCCGTCCCCGTCATGACCGCGCCATTGGACGCCTCGCCCATGACCGCCGTGGCCGCCGCAACGCTTGCGACATTCCACGCCGCCATGGTCGTGGCCCAATTGGTATCCCACGGGGTGGTGACTTCCACGGGCTCGCCCGCCGGTGTGTAGTACGTGATGGCCAACACGCCGCCGGTCATTGCCGCGTCAAACGTGATGGTTTGCACCTCGTCGACGCCAGCAGACAACGCCGTGATGGTAACCACGCCCGTGGTGACGTTGACCGCCGAATAGGTCACCGTGACCGTTTGGACGGTCCCGCCAGCCGACGGGGGGCCGGTCAACTTGAACGTGCCCGACGCGCCGACACGCCGGACCAATTCCACCGCCGTGGCCGCCGTGACGGTCATGGTGGTGGTGTCCGCCGTGGCGTCGTAATCGTCCGCCAACTTGCCGATGATGGCCGGGGCGTATTTGCCGCCGCTGGTAATCTTGCCCAACAGCAGCCCCGCCCGGAGCGTGTCCAGATAGCCCGTATTGAGCGTGTCCCTCGACTTGGACCCGTCGACGATAACGCCCTTGTGTGCAACCAGCTTACCGCCCGGGTTGCACAACACCTCGCGGGCCACCGCCGCCTTGCTAGTTCCGATTCCAGGAATTCCCGACATTGTAAAACTCCGTCAAATGGGGTTGGATGGTTGGTCGTCGTCCGTGGTGGCCGTGGGCTATTCGTCGCCGTCGACCGGGTAACCTTGCGACATTCGCGCCTCGCGTTGGGCCGCCGCCAGTTCCGCCGCGTCGTCGTCCGCGTTCCCGTCGGACAGTTCCACGCCCTTGACTTGCGGGCCGGACTTTTCGCCGCCAAGATGGACCGCCGGCAGTTCCGCCAACGCGCTAATGGTCGCGTCGAAACCGTCGCCGTCCCCGGAAAGCGCCAGGGATACCGCCGCGTCCGACGCGTATTGATCGGCCAGCTTTTTGGCCGTCGCCGGTGTGATTTTCCCCGCCGACACCAACGCGTCGATTTCCGACGTTCGGGCCTTGCGTCCCATCGACAGCATGATTGGCGTTGGCTTGGTGTCGCCCGCTTCCACGGGTGGGGCCTTGGGCTTTTCCCCTTCCCCCTCGCCGCCGTCGTCGTCCTTCTTGGTGGCCGCCTTCTTGAGGGTGTCAATCGCCGCCATAATCAGCGTTTCCGCGTTGTCGTCGGTCAATTCTTCCTTGATGTCCAACGCCGCCGCCAGCTTGGTGAGGTCCAACGCCATGGTTTCGTCTCCGTCGTGTCGGGTTAATGTGGCGGTTTCGCTATCGTCCGCCGCCGTGATTTCTTCAAAGGGGGCCAGCCCGGGAATAGCCGGGTTTGGCACTATCGCCACGTGGCGGATGGGCCACGCGTACGTGGTCCCGTTTCCGTCGGTCCATTCTTGTGGGGCGTAAATTGAGACGTCGCACGTGGCCGCGTATCGGTCCACGTCGTCCCCCGCTAATTCCATGATGGCGAATAGCCCCTCGCCGTCCACGAACATGTCAAGCACCGTGCCGCGTGTTCGTTCCGGATTGGTCCAATCCTTGTGGCCAAGGGGGATAGATACGCGATTGCCGCTCGCCATCATGTCCGCGAATGTGGCCGCCCACCCGGAAAGCGTTTCCGGGGTCACGTCAAACTCGATACCGTCCGCCGCGTGGACGAAATGTCCAACGCGGATGATTTCTTTTCGGTATCGTCGCACGGTCACGCCGTCCCGCTTTTCGGAAGAGCCGACGGGGGATAGGTGGGACGTCGCGTTGTCCAAGAGGATGACGGTTTGCATGGGGCCGGTTTTACCCGCCCCCCGCCAGATTTCCTAGCGTTTTCCGCCCGTTTGTGGTCCCGTGTTGTCTGTTGTTGCCTTGCGCTTGGCCTTTTTCGCCTTCTTGCCCGTTCCGCCGCCGGACGCCCGCCGTGTTGGCCGCTTGGCCGCCTTCTTGGACTTGGACCCGTCCGCCGTCCGACGCGTCCCCATGGCCTCTAGGGCCGCTTTAACCGCGTCCGCGTCGTATCGGTTGTGTCCAAGCAGTTGCAAAACCGGGATGATACCCGCCCGGGCGTGACGCCGGACCGTCTCAGGGGCCACGCGTAATTCCCGGGCCATTTCATCCGTGGTCAATAGCCGGTCGTGTCCGTTGTTCATTTTCGCCCCCCATCCTTGGGAAAAATCCGGTCCATGACACCGCCCGGTCCGCCATGTCCAACGTCCGACGTGAACACCACGCCGTTGTCCCCCCGGTATGGCTTCCGGTGGTCGCGCTTGTTTTCGACGATAGACACGGGGACGCCATCCGGGAACGCGGGGCACGTAATGAACAGCCGCCCGTCCTTGATGGTCCGCGCGTCCATGTTGTCACAATAGTAGCATTGCGGGGCCGCTTCTTGCATGGGGGATCCTTTCGGGTTGTCTACTTGGCCGCCTTGGCCAACAGGGTTTCCAGCCGCTTGCCAACCTTAATGGCCAACGGTCTCGGGTTGGGGTGGGTTACGTATTCGGTCCATAGTTCCGCGATGGCTTCCCGCCGGGCCTTTATGGTGAGCTTCCGCGCACGCTTGCCCGCGACACCGCCGCCACCCGCCGCTTGCTGGACCGCCGTTTCCGCCTTGGACGCCACCGCCGCCGGATAGTCGGACACGTTCTTAAAGTAGAACATGGCCTCCGTTTCCGCGCCCGGGGCAAGTGCCGATTTAATGACGGGGTCCAGAATGTCTCCCGTGTCCGGGTCGACGACCATTAGACGGTACTCAATAACGTGCCCCATTTCGTGAGTGACGGACCCCTCCATGTTTTTGGATACGGACCACCCGGACGCATGGGACGACGCCTTTTCCGCATTCCATACGCTCTTACTATCGCCCATGACGTCGCCCACCATGACGCCGCGTACGCCCTTTGTTGGTGTCGCGGACGCAAAAGCATCGTCAACGAATTTCGCTTGGGCCTTGGCTATTTGCCGGTCCCGTTCCGCCTCAAGGATGGCCAGCCGCCTTGCATATTCGGGCGTCCCCGGTGGGCTTATTAGGGCCAGCCGGGCCACCGCCGTTTCGTGATAGTTCAATATGTGTTGAATTGCAATCGTCTGTTGTGTCCCCACCATTTCCATGTATGTGGCAAGGGCCGGGTATTTCGCAATGTGTTCCGCGATGACCGCCTCGACCGCCGCCGCCACGTCCGGGTCCGTGGACGGCAAGTATTCAATCCGAATACCCGCCTCCTCCAGTTTCTTGCGGGCCGGAAGCGCCGCCACGTCGTCCATGGTCTTGTGGCCCGTGGCCGCTTCCACGTCGCCCACCTTGGCGTGTCCCTTGCGGACCGTGTAACCGCGTGCCGGGCCAGCCGCCCGCGTTGTGGCCGCCGCCTTGGCCGCCTTGGCCTTAGTCTTAGGCTTGGTCTTAGGCTTGGGTTGTGGCTTGCCAGTCGCTACGGGCTTTCGGTGCTTTCGGTACTTGGTCCGCCGGATCGTCGGGACATAATCGCCCGTGGCCACTTGCCCCGGGTTGACCATGAACGCCGACGGGATAGCCGGGGGCGTGGGCTTGCCGTCGACTATCTGGCCCATGTGGGGCTCGATCGTAGACGCCTCGTCGCTATCCGCCAGAATTTCTATCGTGACGCAACGACACGCCCAACCGTTGGGTGGCCACGCGTACGACCAAAACGGGTCGTTCTTGGGAAGCCGTGAACCCTCAAACCCCACGTGGTCCGGTCTAACGCGGTCGTCGCCGACGGTCAGGTATTTGTAGCCCCATAGAATTTCGCCTATGTCGGGATCCTGTGCTACTTGCCAGCGCCCCGCCGAATAGGCCGAATGGGTTTGTGTGCGGAAGATGGCCTCGCACGTGAATGAGTTTTGAGGGGCCAACCCCGCCGCCGCCAATGCGTCCTTGACCGCCTCAACGCCTTGTCGCCTGTGCATACCCACCTGCGCCGCGTCCAGAATGGCCGCCCGCGCCGCCGTGTTTTGCGCGTCATACATTCCCCCCAACACGCGTTCCGCCGCCGGTCCGTAGTACGCCACCAATTCCGCGCGGTCCGCCGGTGTCAACAGCTTTTGACGGGCCAGATAGTCCTCCGCGCCGCCTTTGTACGTGTCGGACAGCCCAAGCACGCGTTGGGGGAATTGGAGTTGGGTCCGCCGGACGCCCAACGCATGGGCCGCCACCATTAGCGCGGTCAGCGTTTCTTTCCGTGAGTAGATAGCCGCCTCCAACGCGCGTTCCACGTCGTCGCCGCGCTTGGCCGCGCCCACGACGTCGCGAACTATTCGCCGGGTCCAGCGCAACGCGTCCACCGCCGCCACTTGTTCCAATGGCCGCTTGTCCGCGTTTATCCTGTTGGCCAACCGTCGGTCCGCCTTGGAAACTGGCCCCGCCGCTTTCATTTCACTCCCCCGCGATGGTGTCGTAAATGGCCGCCACCGCGTCCGCTTCCGGGGCGTTGGGGTCCATTCCTTCCGTGGCGTAGTCCCCGCCCGTCTTTTCCGGTAGACCGATTGTCTGACGCATGGCCGACGTGTCCAGCGCCTCGAATTCTTCCAACGCCCCCGCCGGGTTGGCCAAAATGGCCGCGTAGACTTCGGACATTGCCCGCCGTTTTTCGTCGACCAATGGGGCCGCTACCAACCGGGCCTTGTCGCGTTGGCTTGGACCGAAATTGTATTCCAGCACCGCGCGTACCGCGTGGCGGTTGACAATCGTTGTGGCTTGTTCATGGGCCAGTTCCGCCACGGTCAACCCGACGTCGCCGTGGGCGTCCGCGTCCGCCCGCGTACCCGTGGACCCCTCAAGAACCGCGCGTTCCGGCATGACCAATGCCCGGACGAGTTGGGCGTCAAGGTACTTGAGACGGGCCACGAAACCGGGTTGGCCGCTTCCGCCGCTTTCCAACATTTCCAACGACCACGCGTCCGTTGTCTCCGCGCCGATGGTTTGCGGGGTGGATGGCAACACTACGCCCGCGCTTCCCTTGACGTCGCTCAATAGGTCTCTCGCCACTTGGTCGTTGTCTTTCTCAACGCCCCGGATCCTTGAACGCCCTTGAGGGTGGCGACACACGATAATACGCCCCGCCAATTTGACGTCGTAACGACCCGCCGACGCGTTGGCGTCTAGCCACGCGTCAAACAGCCCGTGACGATGCAACCCGGAATAGATGGATTCCCCATACCAGTTGGTGCCCTCAACACGCCAGCTAAACAACAGCGTGTCGGGTAACGCCAACCGCGTGTCGCCCTGAGCAAACCCGAGAAACGCCCCGTTATCGGACCGCACGACGATGGACGTTAGGTCGTGGAGGAGGGGTTTGAATTTGCGTATTACATACGCGCCGTCGCGTTCGGTCCAGATCTTTTCAAACGGGCACCAACCATAGTCAAGGTATCCAAAAAACAACGCGGGCTCCAACAGTTCCCGCCGTTGATTCGTGAACACGTCCTCGACAAGGTCCGCCATTCCCGCCGGGGCGTCGTCGTCCGCTTCCACCGCCCAGTCCGCCGCGATGATTGGGGCCACCGCCACCGCCCGGGCCAACGCCACCGTGGGAAGCCGTCGAATATCCCGATATAGGGCGTATGCGTTCGCCCTGTCGTATTCACTCACCCCGTCGTCCATTCCAACGGTTTGGCCGCCGGTTTGGCTTCCCGTAGTTTCCGCGTCCGTGCCGGAGGGTTTCATCCAGTCCGCCAGCTTGCCCAGCACGTCGCCCGTCATTTGCCGAATGCCCATTGTTATACCCCTTGCGTGTCCATGTCGTAAACGCCCACGCTTCCAACCGTGGCCACCACGGGCATGGGATAGAGAAACATTATCGGGTAGCCCAGCGCGTCCGCCATGTGGCCGATATTTCCGCTTGTGTCCGGGTCGTTGGTCCCCGGTATGTACGCCAGCCCCTCAAGGTCGCGTATTAGATGAACGCAGCCCGGGTCCACGTACAACCGCCGGACGTTGTCCGCATTGCACAACAACGCGTTGACCGTCGCGAAACGCGTTGCAATCCGTGGGTTGGCCCGTGGGTAGTTGATTGTACGCCCCGCCTCAATAAATCGCGGGTCGTTGTTGACTAGCGCGTAGTCGGTCACGTCCGCGTTTGTGTGTCGACCGCGTCCCGCCGCGTCCCCGTAGAACGCCCAGCCGGACCGATGGCGTGGATATCGCCCGTGTAGGACGTCCAGCGCCGCCGGGGTGTTGGTGTCCCTCAAGAAGACCTCCGCGAACACTTCCAACCGTGACCCGTAGTCATGGGCCAAGGTCCAACACATGGGGTCCACGTTGAAATCCATACCCACGACAATTTCCCGGTGGGGATCGTACGCGCACGGTCGCACGTTGTGGGCACGGTGGAACGCGTGATAGATGCCGCCGCCACCGTCCGACCAATCGCCGCCGAATTGCTCCAGGTAGTCCCGGGCGTCCATTCCGTGGCGTGCCGCCGCCACCACTTGGGCGTTGGCTATTTCGCCGCTTGGCCACGTGAACACTTCCCGGTCCGCCACGTTGGGGGCCTCAACGCACCATTGGCGGAATTCCGGGCCGCTTGGTCCGTGCCGCTTGCCAATGCCAATTCGCCAACAGCCGCCGGGAACGTCGATAAGCGCCGGAAGAATCGACCGCTCAAACGCGCGTGACTTGAGGTCGCTAGACTCGTCACAAACGCCAAACGCGTATTGCTTGCCCTCAATACGTTCTGGCTTGTCCAGCCCGCAAACGTAGAGACGGTGTCCCACCACGGTTTCTATGTAGCTATCCGAAATCATCACGCGGGCCACGTACCCGTCTAGTAATTCCAACATGTCGTCCCACGCAATACGCTTAGCCTGCTGCGTGGTGGGGGCCACGTAGAACAAGAGCCGACGGTCACGGGTGGGCTTCAGCGCTTCCAACGCCAGCTTGCGCTTAGCCAACATGGTTTTGCCTGAGCCGCGCCCCGCGTGGATGCCCACAAACCGGGCCGTTGACCGCCACGCCGCCTGCTGGACGGGGTGGTAACGTAGCGTTTCCCAATTCATTGCCCGCCCCCGTCCGTGGTGTTTTCCGTTGGCGGGTCCACACGCGTGGCCGCTTCCATGGCCGCCAGTTCGTGGCGTAGATCGTCCGCCGATTGCCCCTCGACGTCCGGGCGTTCCCGTTCCGGGTCACGCATACCCAACCATTGCTTTGACAGCCAGATTTGCATTTGTGCCGATCGGTCGTTTACCGCCGTGTCGAACATGGCCTCCAATAACGACTGGTTACGCATTGCCCGCCCCCGGTCCAGTAGTGGCCGGAAGCGCTTATAAAGCGTTGTGCGTGACATGCCCACCAATAACGCTATGTCTTCCGCAGTCATACCCTGAGCCGCCAGCCGCAACACGTCCTCGCCAACGGTCGTTGCCTTGGCGTCCCGCCCCCGGGCCAGTGCCACCCCGCCGTCCGCCGTCAACTGGACTTTCGGGATCCCCAACGTCAACGCAATTTCGCCATTGGTCAGCCCGTCATAAGCTAGCGCCTCGACGCGTGCCAATTGGTGTTCGGTCAACGGTTTTCGTGGCTTGGACTTGGCCATGGTGTCCCCTACTCAACGACGGATGGCCCCGTGGATACGTCCCCGTCCAAC